>Ga0156090_129_pt1 | contig 82908 bp, 105 predicted proteins | sample RifCSPlowO2_02_FD_107743 | JGI IMG/M metagenome (GOLD analysis project Ga0156090, IMG submission 107743) | Deltaproteobacteria bacterium RIFCSPLOWO2_02_FULL_40_36
GTCGTTCGCCTCCGAGATTCGATCTCTTTTTCTCTGTATTCTTTAGTATTTCCAACGTGTTGCCAATTCATTCAGCAACACTTTGTGAGTATTATGCCCATCGCGAGGAGGCCAAAGGCCGACGTGGCGATCCAGGTTTAATTAACCTGGATTGCTTCGTCGCCCAAGCTCCTCGCAACACTTTCTTGCTCAGGGTCGCTCGCGACGATTCATGATTTAGAAAAATGTTCTAGCACCGAGCTATGGTGTTATTTGACGTAATACACATTTTTGTGTATTCTAACTATGGAATGGAAAATTACTGTATGACTTTTAACATACCAACATCTGAAGGAGTAGTTGCCATAAAGGCTCCTTTCCGGTTGAACAAACAACATAAAGCTAAAATTAGAAAAGTATTTACTGAAATCACCAGTTCCAACGAGCCTCTTTCAGATGAAAACATGGAATCATTCTTAAAGAGAACAACTCCTGATACAAATACCCCTATTGGCAAAATCAAGGGACTATTGGTTCTCTATAATTGGACTCAAAAAAAATTAAGTGCCAAGTCTGGCCTATCGGTAAGCATTATTTGTGATATTTTAAAAAGCCGACGTCCTATTGGAGTAACAACCGCAAAGAAATTAGCTAGAGCGTTGAATGTAGATTATCATGATTTTTTGTAGAAAACAGAAACAGGTGCCAAGACTTTTAGTTCTTAGTTCCTTTTATCAATCAAATTCTATATGGTATAAAAAAACACATGCGTTACGGTATTATTGGCAATTGTAAATCAGCAGCTTTGGTTAGTGAAAGGGGAAGTATCGATTGGTGCTGTTTACCCAAATTTGATAGCGCTTCTGTTTTTGCTAAACTTCTTGATTCTAAGGGAGGAAGCTTTCAAATACAGGCAGCTTACGGTGGTACCGTTAAACAATACTACATTCCCAAAACAAATATTCTTCAAACGGAATTTGATGACGGTACAAATGCGTTTGCTCTTATTGACTACATGCCTCGTTATCGGGAGGAAAAAGAATATTTTAAACCGATAGAAATTCATCGCATTATTAAACCCTTGAAAGGCCGACCTGTTATCAAGGTAAATTTTGCTCCACGGCTAGATTATGCCCGTGGCAAAACTAATATTATCCCAAGAAAAGAACTTATTACTGCTTCACACGGACTTGAATCCATCTTTCTCTACTCAAGCCTACCCATCAACAAAATTATTTCAAGTGAGGAAATTATACTAAATAAAGATCACTATTTCTTGCTCACTTATCATGAAAAAATAGAGTCACCCACCTTTCATTATATAAACAATTCATTTTTTAAAACTCGTGCTTATTGGGAAACATGGGCAGCCCATTGCCAATTGCCCAAGTTAGCTCAAGATTATGTTTTACGTTCAGCTTTAACTCTCAAACTCATGACCTATGAAGATTCAGGTGCTATTATTGCTGCTCCCACCACTTCTCTTCCTGAAATTATAGGTGATGTCAGAAATTGGGATTACCGTTTCTGCTGGCTGCGTGATGCTTCTTTGATGCTTGAAGCATTAAAAAGTATTGGTCATTTTGAAGAAGCTAAAGCTTTTATCCATTTTTTATTGCGCCTCTTTGAAAGCAAAAAATCTAAGGTGCAAATTGTTTACGGCATTGGTGGCAGAGGTCATTATGATGAAAAAATACTCAAACATCTCAAGGGCTATAAAAATTCAAAGCCTGTGAGGATTGGAAACAAAGCTTTTGATATGCGTCAAAACGATATTTTTGGTGAAATTTTGAATACAATTTATCTTTACTACTTCCATTACAAAATTGAACAAATGCCAGATGAAGGATGGGCGCTTGTTAAGTTTTTGGTTAACACCATCTCACGTGATTGGGTTACTCCTGATGCTGGAATATGGGAATTTAGACACCGTGGTGCACATTTTACCTTCTCGAAGGTTCTTTCATGGGCGGCCCTTGATCGTGGAATCAAAATTGCCCAAAAGTTAGACAAAAAATACGCCGTTTTAAACTGGACCCCAGTATGTGAAAAAATAAAAAAAGATATCAGAAAAAGAGGATGGAATAACAAACTCAAATCTTTCGTTCAGATTTATGGTTCAAATAATCTTGATGCTAGTCTTCTTTTGATACAACGTTATGGCTTTCTGAAAGCAGATGATGCAAGTTGGATTTCTACAGTACATCAATGTGAAAAAGCACTCATTCATAATGGTTTAGGATTTCGCTACACGAGCTACGATGACTTTGGAAAACCCAAAAGTGCGTTTATTGTGGCAACTTTATGGATAGCTAAAGCCCTACATTCCATTGGAGAAAAAGAGAAAGCTCTCGAAATATTCAAAAATGTACTAGCTCATTCTAATCATTTGGGACTTTTGTCAGAAGATATTGATCCAAAAACAGGAGAGCTTCTAGGAAATTTTCCTCAAGCATATTCTCATATGGCAGTTATTAATACAGCCATTGCGATGGAACAATAATAATCATATTTTATGCTTGAACGGCATCAGCCCACCGAGCAAGAAACTCCAGAAGTTCCTCTGGAGGTTTAAGCCAGATATCAGCACTTGTGTTTCGAAAGTCAGACCGCACTAAAATAGCCAAACCATTTTTTTTGATGACTTTGAAAGCATCTTCGTCAGTCAAATCGTCTCCTAAATAAGCTACTTGAGTTTGAGGCCCTACTTCAGAAAGAACTGTTTCCACGGCTGTCCCTTTATTTCTACCTGGCGCACGCAATTCAAGCCCACCGTCAAAAGCTAGAAGCTGGAGACCTGTTTCCTTTGCCAACACAAGCCATTTTTCCTTGGCCTCCTGTAAAATTTGTACTGCTTTATTTTTATCCATTCCCCTTACGTGCAAGGCCATACAAGCTGGTTTTTGTTCAATGTATGAAATCCATCCTTTTTCTTCTATCCAGGCATCAGCTTCTACTAGCCCTTTAAGACAAAGCTCATCTATTTTTCCAATTTGACAAGTACCATCCGGCAAACATCTTTCCCATCCGTGAGAACCCCAAATTTCTGGATGAGTTGGAAGATTCAAAAGTGAAATTAAATCCAGTGGCCTTCTACCAGATATCAACACAAGATGTGTGCGAGAAGAAAAGAGAATTTTTTCGAGAAGTGCACACACGCCAGGATATGGATACGCTTTGTCTCGTTCGATACAAAATGGAGCTAGTGTACCATCATAGTCTAGAAAAAGAACTGAAGCAGAAGCTTTTTTTAGATGCTCAAAAAAAGAATCCATAACCATATTTTGTTGAATAGACATAACTTTTATAGAAGATTATAGGTTAAGCAAATATCTATGAATAGACAAATTTTAAAATATAGCATGATCATTCTTGCTGTGTTCTGTGTGGGCATCCTTATTTTTTCTTATTCTCGTATTGTACAGGAGAAAGAAATTCTTTTAGATGATCTTCATAGACGCGCAAAGATTATTGCAAAAAGTATGGCACCAGCTGCTCTGCGTCTCTTACAAAACCCACCTTTGGCCGATGAGGAAGATCTTGCCGAAAGAATTGCAGGTCAGGGTAGAACGATGGGAATTCTTCTTTGTGATTTTAAAGGGAACATGATTGCAAGATCTATTGCCCTGTTGGAAATAAAAGACTGTGAAAGTATAAATGAGAATAGGGTAGATAAATCTGAAGAAGAACAAATTCTTTTCCAGGAAGAAAAAGGTCTTGTTCTCCATAGTTTTATTTATCCACTTAAAAATCGTTCTAAAGCATTTTTAGGAATTCTTGTGGTTGTTCATGAAGCTTCTTACATTAACGAACGTGTAAGATCACTTGTTACATGGACAACATTCAGTGTTGCTATTCTGGCCCTTTTTCTTTCGGCAGCTACTTATTTTTTATCTCGTCGATTATTTCAAAATGCCATTGATAAATTGGTTGGCTGGATGAAATCAGAAAAAGAATCTCTCCCACCAGCTACTGAATCCCTTTTAAAACCAGTAACTCGTGAAGTAGAAAAACTTACAGCTCGGCTGCGTTCCGCCAGAGAAACAGCTCAAGAAATTTCTACTTCGTTAGCAAGTGATGTTTGGACTGCTTCTCGTTTGAAGGCACATGCACTTGCTCATTTTGGCAATCGCTCCATGATTGTAGTATCAAATCGCGAACCCTACATGCATATAAAAGAACATGGCCGAAGAAAAGTTGTGGTACCTGCTGGGGGTGTTGTAACAGCACTTGATCCAATATTACGTGCCACAAGTGGATTGTGGATTGCTCATGGAGCAGGAGATGCTGATCGGGAGGTCACAGACAAAGATGGAAAAATTTTGGTTCCTCCAGAGGCTCCCTTGTATACCTTAAAAAGAGTATGGCTTAGCAAAGAAGAAGAACAGGGTTACTATTATGGGTTTTCCAACGAGGCTCTTTGGCCACTATGTCATCTTACTCATCACCGTCCTCATTTTGAGGAAAAAGATTGGTCAACTTACCAGCATGTTAATAGTATTTTTGCCAATGCCATATTTGGAGAGCTTGGCAAAGAAAAACCTTTTGTGTTGGTACAAGATTATCATTTTACTCTTTTACCAAAATTTGTGCGTGAAAAACGTGCAGATGCAGTTGTAGGGTTATTTTGGCATATTCCCTGGCCAACAACTGAGATTTTTCAGATATGCCCATGGAAAAGGGAAATTTTAGAAGGAATGCTGGGTGCTCATTTTATCGGATTTCACCTTCAGTCCTACTGTACCCATTTTTTAAATACAGTGAACAATTTACTTCCTGTCAGAATCGATTGGGACCGTTCTGCTATTATTCATGAAAAAGGAACTACATTTGTGAAACCTTTTCCCATCAGTATCGAACCCTGGACCGACAAAGGAATACCAGGAGATGAAAAAATCCAGAAAAAAATGGATGCTTTCAAAGAAGAACTTGATTTAAAGGATAAACGATTGGTGATAAGTGTTGACAGGTTAGATTATACAAAGGGCATTCCTGAGCGCTTGGGGGCTATCGATCGTTTTCTAGAAAAATATCCTGCATTTAAAGAAAAAATTAGTTTTGTGCAACTGGTTAGTCCTTCGCGTATTCATATTCCGCGTTATCGCGATTTGGTGAAAGAGATTGAAGAAATCACGGATCGAATCAATTGGAAACATGGCACAGACAAATGGAAACCAGTTCTTCTTTTAAAAGAACATCACAATAGCGAAACTGTTTACACATTTCTACGTATGGCAGATGTGTGCATTGTTAGTTCTTTGGCCGATGGAATGAATTTGGTAGCCAAGGAATTTGTGGCAGCTCGTAATCATGATGATGGTGTGCTTATCCTTTCAGAATTTACGGGTGTTGCCCGAGAATTTCAAGAAGCTCTTCAGGTGAACCCCTATGCACGTGCAGATTTTGCTGAAACTATTCATGTTGCCCTTAACATGCCTATTGAGGAACAAAAGCGTTGCATGATACGGATGAAAGCAAAAGTTACCGAAAATAATGTTTATCGATGGGCAGCAGATTTAATTAGCGAAATGCTTCATTCCGAAGAAACTTCCTAAACTAATAAAAAATAAAAGGTGCCGCCCTTCCAGCACCATAACAAGTTCGTGTAAGCGTGCCTGGCACCAATACGTTGTTGAGGCATATTATTGATCCATCACTCTTGAGAGAATGTATTGATTAATCGAAACACCCTGCTCAGCAGCCTGAGTTGCTAATTGACGATGAACTTCTGGGGAGGTTCTTAATGTTAAATTACCCTTGAATTGCTTTGTTGAAAATGGTTCTGGAATTTCTTCTTTGTCATCCTTCATCCATTTAAGCGTGGCCGACACAACTTTTTTAATAGCTTTAATGGCCATCTCGATTTTTTTGCCGTGGGCTTTAAGGGTAGGTAACTCAAGACAAGTTGCAATATGGGCATTATCCTCTTCGGACCATTCAACGCGGTAGGTATATTTATCTACAAGGTCTTTCATTTTTGCAATGACTCCCTCTAATTCTTGGTTTTCCAAAGTAATGAATACAAATATTTAACAGATCCTTAAATCTTACATTCTTTGGATTTGCCAGATCCTCTAGCATAAAAGATGATAGCATATGCGCTATCACATTACAACCCGATTATTTGCTTAAAAAAATAGGTTCCGATTTGCAAGCGTGCCTGGCATCAAGCTTCAACATTTTACGCTGCTTTCAGACGCTTTATTCCATCTGCTATCAAAAGACGCATAAGAACTTGATAAGGCACGCCTCGTTTGTCGGCGAGTGATTTTAATTCATCAAGCAGTTCTTCCTCAAGAGCAACGCTTGTTGGCTTTCGACGATTGCCCTTCAATCGTCTCATGCCTGCAATAATTGCTTTGGGATCAAAATCAATCCGATCATAAACTTTCAATCTTTTTACATATTTCTTCATAAAGTTTGCCAGATTATGAATTTAAACTGAGCCATGTATAACACTATAGTACACTATACTAATGGGGTTGGCAAGTTATTTTGGGCAACCACAAGGGGGTTGCCCCTACGGGTTTTAATTATAATTATATAAAAAGAAAAGGCCCGCCGATTTGTAACAACCAACAGGCCTCTTTTAGAGGGAGGTAGACTGATAAACTTTTAAGCCGCCGCTACTTCTTCTTTCTTATGAGAAAGGGTTTTAATTTTTCTTTCCAAAGAATTTACCTTACGGTTCAATTCATCCACTTCATCCTTACTGGGAATTGAAAAAAGTTTAAAAACTTGACGACGTGTATTTTGTGCTGCATCAACAGCTTTTTCTAACAAACCATACGACTGAAACTTTTGTACTAATTCGTCCACACTGCCTCTTACTTCGTTAATAAGCCCGCGGGCTGCATCTAAATCAACTTTCTTAATGTTGGCCAAAATTTCATCAGCTACCTTTTTTACTTCTTTAGATAACTCTGTGGAACTAATCTTACCAACAATCTCATCAAAATTCTTTTTAATGAGCTTGCTTGATTTTTCGCTGCGTTTTTTCAAATGACCTAACGCTTTTTCTACTTCACCTTCCAACTTAGCAATAACTTCATTAATTTTCCCCAATCTGTCCTTTAAGAACTGATTATGAGCTTGTTTTGATTTATTCTTTACGGGCATTGGCAACCTCCAAGTAGATGTTTAATGTTAAAAAGAACTAACACAACGCGTCATGAAGTGTCAACACAAAAAATAACGCAATGCATTATTAAATAATTTGGAAGTCAGCAACCTCTAAAACCAGGTGAGTTTGCCCTTTAAAAGTGTTTTTTCGGAAGCGAAACACCAGGTTTAAGGGGGGGATGGGAATGGGAAAACGCTCTGCCATACCAAAGGCAATGGCCTCTATGCTCTTTTGCTCAGAACTCACATAAAACTTAACATGTTTCTTACCAACTATTTGATGTGAATCGATTTTTATCCCGTTTAAACAAAAAAGTGGTTCGGGATTACCTTGCCCAAAAGGACCTAACAAGCCCATTTCTTTTAATAAACGATCTTCAATTTCAGAAAATCCAATGAGGGCATCAATAGAAAGCGTCTTGCCCCTGGGTTGTAAATTTTTAGCTACGGCTTTTCCAAAAGCTTCTTTGAAGGAAACTAAATTTTCTGGTTTTAAGGTAAGCCCAGCTGCCATTTCATGCCCTCCAAATTTTTCAAGCAGGCTTTCACATTCTTTTAAACAGGCAACCAAATGAATACCAGAAATAGACCGGGCAGAGCCTTTTAATAATCCGTTTTCTTCCGTTAATAAAATAACAGGTTTTGAAAATCTGTGAACCAAACGTGAAGCTACAATTCCTAAAACACCCGCATGCCACTGGTTTGATTTTAAAACTAAAACGGGATCTGAGTTTTGGGCTTGGGCTTGCAACAAAGCTTCATCAAGAATTTTTTCTTCGATCACTCTTCTTTCATCATTAGCTTGATTGAGAGTATCAGCTAATTGGAAAGCTTCTTCTTTTTTTTGAGTGGTTAAAAGCCTCACCCCCAGAGAAGCATCGTAGAGTCTGCCAGCTGCATTAATTCGTGGCCCTAAACGAAAACCCAGATGATGGGCTGTGATCTCACTTCCAGAGGTAAGGCCAGAAACTTGACAAAGGGCAAAAAATCCAGGCCATTCTGTATTTTGAAGCGAGGCTAATCCATACCGCACAAAAAGCCGATTGATGCCAACCAAAGGAACTACATCAGCAACAGTAGCCAAGGCTACAAACTCTAAATATTTTTTGAGGTTGGGTTCTTTTTCAAAATAATTTTTTTGTCTTAAAGCCTGCCTTAAGGCCATGATTAAATTAAAAGCCACTCCCGTTCCGCAAATATGTTTATCGGGATATTCACACCCGGCCTGAAGAGGATTAATAATGGCAAAAGCAGGTGGAAGTTTTTTTGGAATCTGATGATGATCGGTAATAATAATATCCATCCCCATTTGTATCCCAGCTGCAACTTCATCTACAGCAGCAATGCCATTATCAACGGTAATAATAAGATTGGCTCCTTCGTTTTTAAGCTTCTCTAGAGCAGAAAGATTAAGCGAATACCCTTCCTTAATGCGGTGAGGAATATAATAAAAAATGGGATAACCAATCTCAGCAAAAAACAGCATCAGCATCGAAGTAGCCGAGGTACCATCCACATCGTAATCTCCATAAATAACAATCTTTTCTTTGGATTCTATAGCCTGGATAATACGAGCTATAGTAACTCTCATGTCTTTTAACAAAAAGGGATCAGGAAAATCTTTTAAACTCTGATTTAAAAAAAAGCGGGCTTGGCTTGCTTCTGTTAACCCACGATTAAAAAGCACACGGGCTGTAGGTAAACTAACACCCAACTCACGCGATAAGGCATTAACCGCATCTAGAGGTTGAGTAAGAACATCCCAATTTTTCATGATCTACCTTTTGGTTGTCTTCATAGCCCTTATTCCCTGATGCGGAAACAAATGGCAAAGGCCCAAGTAACAAGGAGAAGCAATAAATACGGTGGAATAAGTTCCTGCAATAATTCCCACAATCATACTAAAAGCAAAATCATGCAAGACAGCTCCACCCAAAAAATAAAGAATCAGAACCGCAAATAAAACAGTGAGAGAAGTAACAATGGTACGAGACATGGTTTCGGAAATAGACTGATCCAAAATATCCCCCAGAGGAGTTGATGAGGGAAGTTTTTTCAAATTTTCACGAACACGATCGTAAATAACAATGGTATCGTTAATGGAATAACCAGTAATGGTTAAAAGGGCTGCTAAAATGGGGAGATTAAATTCTTTCCCGAAAAAAATAAAAAAACCAATTGTAATCATCACATCATGTAAAAGAGCAATAACAGCTCCAGGCGCAAATAAAAAATCAAAACGAAATCCAATATACACCAAAATAAGAAGCCATGTGAGAACAATGGCAAAAAAACCTCTTCTCCTCAGCTCTGCACCTACTTTGGGTCCCACAAATTCTTCAGAAATGAGTGTAAAAGAACTTAAAGAGGTATTTTTAGATAAATTCTCCGAAATTTCCTTGGGAAGATTACGTCCAGGTTGATCTTTTACTTTAAGCAGATAAGTATTATCTTCTTTTTTGCCATAGATCACAATTTGAGCTTCACCTAAACTTAAACCTTCCATCACTTCACGAATTTTGTTTTCGGAAACGTTTTCTTTGAATTGATAAACAAGTTTAATACCACCTTTAAAATCAACACCAAAATTAAATCCCTTAAAAGCAAGCATGTAAAAACTAGCGAGCATAAAAAGAATAGAAACAGAAAAAAAATGCCATCTATACCGCATAAATGGAAAAATAGAGGAAGATGAATGTGTCATTTAAATACTCACTGATTTAATATGTTTTTTATAAACGAAAAAATCATAACCAACACGGGTTACCACAATAGCCGTGTACATGGTTGTTACAATCCCAATAATCAAGGTTGTGGCAAATCCCTTGATGGGGCCTGTTCCAAACTGAAACAAAACAATTCCAGAAATAAGGGTTGTAAGATTAGAATCTACAATCGCCGACATGGCATGAGCATAACCACTTTCTACAATTGATTTGGCCGCCTTGCCCAATCTTTTTTCTTCACGCATTCTTTCAAAAATAATAATGTTGGCATCCACAGCCATTCCCATAGTGAGAACAATTCCTGCAATACCAGGCAGCGTTAGGGAAGCTCTAAAAAAACTTAAAATGGCAAAAATAAAAATAATATTAAAAAGCAAAGCCACATTGGCTAAAATGCCACTCCATCGATAATAAAAAATCATAAAAACAGCGATGACTAAGCTTGCAATGAGAAGAGAGTGTAACCCTTGGCGAATTGAATCACGACCTAGCGAAGGGCCAATCACTGTTTTTGTTGCAATGGTGAGGGAGGCAGGAAGCGCCCCTTCGCGCAGAAGAAGAGTTAAATCTTCAGCTTCTTTTAAAAGGCTTTGATAACTTCCATAACCCAAGGTAATTTGAGCTTCCCCATTTAAAATGGGGCTTTGAATCACAGGAGCTGTTGAAATATTTCCATCCAAAACAATGGCCATTCTTTTACCCACATTGGCTTTAGTAACCTGACCAAAATTATTAGCTCCAATTTTATTAAAAGAAAGACTCACGTAAGGTTCGTTATCAGCAACACCCACTTGGGAATTACGCAACATATCTCCTGTTACCTCTGCACGTTTTTTAACCAAGAGGGGAGTGGCATTTACTACCTGTTTACTGATAGGATCGCGCTCTAATTCAAAAAGCACTTCGGCATCCTTGGGAATGCGATCTGCTAAAGCCTGATTGATCTTTTCAACCATTTCTTTGGCATACCCTTCACCAATTTTTTGAGCTTCCCTTGTCTCACTTACTATTTTTATCAAATCAGCTCGCTCAATTGAATCATCAACCATTTTAAATTCAAGCAATCCTGTACGACGAATAATATCAATCACTCGATCTGGATCATCAATACCAGGTAGCTCCACCACCAAACGATTATCACCTTGTCTTTGAATAGCAGCTTCAGCAACACCATAACGATCAATGCGGTTTCTTACAGCTTCTTCGGCTTGTTTAACCGTCATTTCACGAACATGACGAGCATATTCATGTGTTATTTTTAAAAAAATAACTTTTTGATCACCAATCACTTGAGAAGGTCTGTTTTCGGGTGTGTCTAAAACATCGTCAAAATAATCTGTGATGATATTTTCAAATTCACTCTCTTTTGTTAAAGGCAAAAACACTTTAGCAACATCCACGATATCTGGAGTTTCAACGATTGCTTCAATGCCCTTTTCCTTGAACTGGTTTTCAAGCTCCATCAATAAAAGATCGAAACGATTTTTGAGAGCCTCATGTAAATCAACATCCATTTCCAAATACAATCCACCTCTTAAATCCAAACCCAAATTGATAGGTGCAGAAACAAAAAGACGGCTAAACCACTCTGCTTGGGTAGAAGCAACCGTACCTTTAATTCTTTTTTGAAAATCAAAAATAGAAGGAATGAGAATATAAATAGAAAAAAAAGTAAGAGAAAGAATGATAAAAAATTTGATTTTCCACTGGCTGCTCATATTTTAGGAAGTTTTGACCACACTCACTTGAGCCCGCTCCATTTTAACGATCACATTGGTTGCAATTTGCAAGGAAACCACATCGTCAGCTAGATCAACTACCTTGCCATGAATACCACCAGCTGTAACAACATCATCCCCTCTTTTAAGCCCCGCAAGCATCAGTTTTTTTTGTTTTTGTTGTTTTTGTTGAGGACGAAAAATGAGAATATAAAAAATAACAAAAACAATAATGAATGGAAAAAAAGTACTAAATAAACTGGAGGCTGGAGGCTTACTGGCTACAGCTTCTTGGGCATAAACACTTGATACTAACATGGAGTCTCCTCTTCTTTTTGAAGTTCAAAAAAATGTTTCTTAAAATCCAAAAACTGATTTTCTTGGATGGACAACCGAATCTCACCTAACAAATTCAGATAGTAATGTAAATTATGAATTGTAGAAAGAATTGAAGACAAAATTTCCTTGGCCATGTGCAGATGTCTTAAGTAAGCCCGTGAGAAATTACAACACGTGTAACAAGTGCACCCTTCTTCAACGGGGCGTGGATCTTCAGCATATTGAACCTGCTTGATTTGAATTGGCCCACGTTTGGTAAAAAGCATCCCATTCCTGGCATTCCGTGTAGGAATTACACAATCAAACATATCCATGCCTAAATCGATACAAGTTACTAAATCGGCAGGCATTCCTACTCCCATCAAATAACGCGGGCGATCTATAGGGAGAAGATTTGCTGTGAAAGAAGCCATTTCGTACATTTTTTCAATTGGCTCGCCAACAGATAAACCACCAAGTGCAATCCCACCAAAGAATTTTTCTTTTTCCATAGCTAAAATTTCTTCAACTGATTTTTTTCTGAGATCCTCAAAAAATCCTCCCTGTACAATGGCAAAAAGAGACTGATCTTCTCTTTTTTTACACGCAAGCGAACGCCTTTCCCAATCTAAGGTACGGTTTAAAGAGATAAAAGTTTGATCATGTGTGGTGGGATAGGCTGTGCAATCATCAAACGCCATAATGATATCAGCTCCCAGAGCTTCTTGAATCTCGATGGATTTTTCGGGGGAGAGAAAATGTGTGCTTCCATCGATATGAGATTGAAAGGTAACTCCCTCATCTGAAATTTTTGCTAATTTTGTTTTTCGAAATAATCCCCTCTCCTTGGGGTGAGGGGTCTCTTTTGGTATTTGTCTGTCTTCCCGTCCTAAACTAAAAACCTGGTATCCTCCACTATCGGTAAGCATGGGGCCATCCCAACCAACAAAACGATGAAGCCCTCCTAATTTTTTGATGAGTTCATGCCCTGGGCGAAGATACAAATGATAAGTATTCCCTAAAATAATTTGTGCTCCCAGTTCCTTTAAATCTCTAGGTGTTGTAGCCTTTACTGTGCCTACAGTTCCCACAGGCATAAAAACGGGGGTTTGAATAATGCCATGGGGCGTCTGAATTTCCCCCAAACGCGCGCTGGTATCCTTGGATTTTTTTAAAACACGAAAGGAAAAAGACATGGATGCGTCTTAATGGATGAAAACTTTAAAAACCAGTGTTTTCCACACCATACCCTTGACTTTCATTCCTTTTTTGTTTATTATAAGAAACAAATTTATTAAAATACTATGTATTTACAAAATGTTAAAAATATATGTGAAATAAGAGGGTTAAACTATGCTGACCTATCACGTTTGGCAAATGTCTCTAGGGCTACAGTTACAAAATGGTTTAATCAAGGGGGCAAAAAAGATTGGGTCAATATTGAAACAGCTTCTATTATTCACTTAGCCAACGCCCTCAACATACCAGCTTATTTTTTTCTTCAAAATCGTTCCCTTTTGTCTCACTATCAAACTGCTTTTTTATGGGATTCCCTTTATCCCAACATGGAAGCTTTTGTTAAAGCAGCCCGTGAATTTAGATTTCCTGCTATAGCCCGCCTTGTACAGGTGTGTGGCTTTCATGAATCACAAACTCTTTTGGGTAAAAAAATTATTTTGGAATTTGATCGTTATAAAAAATTAATTAAACCCGCGCGTCGAAAACAATTGGAGATTTTATGGCCACTTTACGCATCCCAGATACACCTCCCTTCCCATACCTCTCGAAAAAAAGTACACCATTAACCCTCGACAAAACACTTATCCATATTTTTTCACAAGTGGATAAAAAAGTGTGGCTTGTAGGAGGAACAGCTTTAGCTGGTTTTTATGCGGAACACCGCAAATCAGATGATTTAGATTTATTTGTTGGAGATTTAATCTCTTACCAAACAACCCTTCGTGCTGTTCAATCCCTGAAATCAAAAGGAGCCATTTTTTCTAGTGAATCTAGCTCTTCCAATTATTATCATTCCCTTGTTCAATTTTTAAACCATCAATTTACCATCGATATTGTTTTGGATGAACAATTGCATCGTATAGGCCTAGGTGTGAAAACAAAAGACTCAATTTGGGTTGCTGATATTAATACCTTGCTTGCAACAAAAATTGGAACTTTAGTAAGCCGCTGCTCTGAAAAAGATTTGTTTGATCTCGATTGGCTTTTAACTCGTGTTCCTGAATACAAAATAAAAGATTTGATTGAAACAGGTGCCCAAATTGATGCCGGCCTTAACGCTGAAACCTTACTCATCAGCCTTCAGGGTGCCACTCTCCGAAAAGAAGCATGTCATTTTCTGCTTGCTGAATCAAAAATAACAATCGATCAAGCTTATAAAAAAATTGAAACTCTTCGTAAGACTTTAATTCAAAAACTACTTGATCATGAAAAAAAATCCCTCTTGTCCGAAAAATCTTTAGCCATTAAACAAACCTTAAGTGATTTTAAAAAGATAAAGTAAAAAATTAAATGAGAAATTCAGCTTTTCTTGTTGTTGTGAATTGCTAATTCCGTTTAAAGCACTTCCTGTGGGATTTTTATATGACCATGGAAAATTGATGTACCCTTTTCCAGTTTTTTGAAGTGGTTGATGCTCCCCACAAATCATAATGTTGCTGTAAATTCAACCAGAGTTCAGGCGTGGTATTAAAAGCCTTAGCCAGACGGAGAGCCAGTTCAGGAGAAACCCCACATCTTTCGTTCACTAACATGGAAAGTGTTTTTCTGGATACCCCAAGAACCTGGGCTACTTTAGATACAGTTAGCTCAAGGGGTTCCAAATAATGTCTTTTTAAAATACCACCAGGATGGGTGGGAGCACGTTTACGTTCTTTTTTCATAACCAAACTCCTTAATGGGCTTGTTGAAAAATGTAGTTTTCCACTAATTCTGTCATTCCCGCGGAGGCGGGAATCCAGTCTTTTCAATAAGTTCTGGATCCCTGCCTTCGCAGGGATGACAGAGGAATGACATTCTTCAACAGACCCTTAATGATAATCGACATAGTCCACTTGATAGGCATTTCCATTTTCAAATTCAAAAATCACCCTCCAATTCCCAGTGACTCTTACTGACCAAAAACCTTTTAATTGCCCTTTCAATTCATGCAAGTGAGACCCAGGATAATTCAGGTCTTTAATGGTTACTGCAGCATGAAGGCTATCCAGGATATCCCCTAATTTTTGGGCATCTTTAGGTTGAATGCCCTTTTTGGTTCCCTCATAGAAAAAACCTTCCAACCCCTTGTGAGCAAAGCTTTCAATCACGTTTAAGTGTAACTGATATAGTTACACTTTACAAGTGTTTTCCTTAGAAAACAGAAAAGAAAACAAACCCGTCACTTGTCAATAACAGTAATGATGAGTTTTGAGTGAGAAATTTGATAGATAATGCGATAAGTGCCAACCCGGTATTTATACAAACCCTTAAGCTCTCCATGAAGCGGAACACCGCACTGGGGTTCTTCGGATAATAAATCAATCACCTTTGAAATTCGAAGCCCCATTTGAGGCTGGGATTTCATGACAAGATTAAAAAAATTTTCCGCTTGTTTGGTAAGTACAACTTTGTACATGAAAAAACTAGAGTTTGTGTTTGGTTTTAATCCTAGTCCAACTGATTGTGTTACCTTTTTTTGCTTCTTTTAATCCCAAACGAATTTTCTTTAGATTTTCTTTGTCAGATATTTCATTTAAAGTTTCAATCATACTTTCATAATCATCGATGGAAAGTAAAATAGCAATAGGATCCCCTCTTTTGGAAATCACAAAACGATCTAAACGTTCATCAACGCTATTTATAACCTTGGGTAGCTTAGGTCTTAATTGTTTGAGTGTAATATGTTGGTACATAGTATACACTAAAGGATACACTTAAAAAATGATTTGTCAATACGGCTTTAAATAAGCGATTCGGCTTTTTTAAGGGCTTCGGAAAGCTTAGAAACATCAGGGCCACCAGCTTGGGCCATATCGGGACGGCCGCCACCTTTTCCTCCCACGATGGGGGCAATTTCAGAAATTATTTTTCCTGCATTGTATTTTGCAGTCAAATCAGCACTTACAGTAACAATCAATAAAACTTTATCCGCTCCTTTGGCGGCAATAACTGCAATTCCACTCCCTAAGCGGGATTTGACTTGATCAGAAAATTCGCGCAGGGCTTTTGGATCATCCATCTCAATTTCAATGGAAAGAAAACGCACTCCTTTAATTTCTTTTACATTTTGTAAATAATCGCTTCCCCCTCCCCCACCACTTGCTACCTTTGATTTTAAACGCGTTATTTCTTGTTCCAATTCTCGAATGCGCTCACTTGTTTTTTTAATTTTAAGGGAAAGCTCCTCGGGAGATGATTTTAACAAAGAAGCTAGTTCACCCAACAGGGCTTCCATCTCTTGAAAAAGAGCAATGGCTTTCATTCCGGTAACTGCCTCAATACGTCGCACCCCAGAAGCTACAGAAGATTCACTTGTAATTTTAAAAATCCCAATTTCACCTGAGGCATCAAGATGCGTACCTCCACACAATTCCATGCTGTAAGGTCCAATGGTTACCACCCTCACCCGATCCCCATATTTATCACCAAAAAAAGCAGTGGCTCCTTTTTTCTTAGCTTCATCAAAACTGTGTTCTTCTTTGGTTACAACATAGTTTGCTTGAATTACCTCATTTACACGCCTTTCAATCTTTTGAATTTCTTCCCGCGTTAAAGCTGCAAAATGAGAAAAATCAAAACGAAGACGTTCGGGCGTAACAAGTGATCCTGCCTGCTTTACATGATCTCCTAAAAGTTCCCGCAAGGCTGCATGCAAAATGTGAGTGGCTGTGTGGTTTAACATGGTGGAACGACGACAAACTAAATTAACCTGTAAATGAATTTTATCTCCTACCTTTATCAAACCTGAAATCACTTTTCCTTGATGAACAATTAATCCATCCACTGGTTTTTGAGTGTCATCAATTTCTAACTTGGCTTTACCTGATGTAATAACTCCCTTATCCCCCACTTGTCCGCCAGATTCTCCATAAAAAGGAGAATCGTTGGAAATCACTTCCACTTCAACACCGTTTTCTGCTTGCTCTACAGGGTTTCCTTCTTTGATCAAAGCCACAATTGTAGAGTTGGCCTCTAAACCTTCATACCCCACGAAGTGGGTTTTACCTTTTTCTTGAACTAATTGTTGATAAATGGCTCCCACTTTTTCTTGTCCACTGCCCTTCCAGGCAGCACGCGCACGTTTCTTTTGATCTTCCATGGCTGAATCAAAACGAGTTTTATCTACACTCATTCCTTTTTCAGCTAAAATAATTTCAGTGAGATCGAGTGGAAAACCAAAGGTATCGTACAATTTAAAGGCGGTGGCCCCATCAAAAATTTTTCCTTTTTGATGTGAGGTTTCTTCCTCAATCATTTTCAAACCTTTTTCCAAAGTTTCAAGAAAATTTTCTTCTTCTATTTTAGCTGCCTTTAAAATGAACTCTTGATTTTTTTCTAAATCTGGATAGGCGGCTCTCATTTCTGCCACAAGGGTTTTAACTCCTTCATAAAAGAAGGGTTCATTCATTTTAAGCAAACGTCCATGGCGAATAGCTCGGCGCATGATGCGCCTTAAAACATAACCACGTCCTTCGTTAGAAGGAAGAACTCCATCTCCAATTAAAAAAGTCATGGCTCTTAAATGGTCGGCTAGTACCCGAAGTGAAACATCCTGCTCTGGATTTTTTCCGTAAGCAACACCGGTTCTTTTTGAAAAAAAATGAATGAGTGGAAAAAATAAATCGGTTTCGTAATTGGAATTTTTTTTCTGTAAAACAGCGGCGAGACGTTCTAAGCCCATACCAGTATCTATCGATGGTTTTGGAAGTGGTGTTTGCGCACCTTTTACAGTGCGCTCAAATTGCATGAACACCAAGTTCCAAATTTCCATAAAATCGTCGGGATGGGTGGCAGGATTTCCTGGGGAAGGTTTGCTTTTTAAGGTAGCACCCAAATCAATATGAATTTCGGAGCATGGGCCGCAAGGGCCTACCTCTCCCATGGACCAAAAATTATCGGCTTCATCTAAACGGATCATTCTTTTTTGAGGGAAGTTCACTTCCTTTTGCCAGAGCTTTTCAGCCTCAAAATCTTCTCGAAACACCGTTACCCAAAGCACATCTGCGGGAATTTTCACTGTTTCTGTTAAAAATTCCCAAGCATAAACAATGGCTTCTTTTTTAAAATAATCTCCAAACGAAAAATTTCCCAACATTTCAAAAAAGGTATGATGACGAGGTGTACGGCCTACATTTTCTAAATCGTTGTGCTTACCAGAAACACGCATACACTTCTGAGAACTAACAGCTCTCGTATAATCGTGTTTTTCTTCCCCGGTAAAAAGATTTTTAAACGGAACCATCCCTGCATTTACAAAAAACAAGGTAGGATCGTTAAAAGGAACAAGTGAGCTACTTGAAACAAGATGATGTTTTTTGGACTCAAAATATTTAAGGAACTTTTGGCGGATTTCGTTTCCTGTCAGCATGAGGCCAGCGATTAACTTATTTTGAACAAGGCTTCAATGAATAAAAAACTTATGCTTTTGCTTTTTTGGCCTTTGCCTGCAGATCAGTTACTGAGGCCACCTCTGCTGGAATAAGTCCAAACTTTTTCTTAAGTTCAATTTCAATGCGCTGGGAAATATCTTGATGGTCTACAAGAAACTGCTTGGCCTGGTCTGTTCCCTGGCCAATTTTTTCTTCTCCATAGGCATACCAAGAACCACTTTTTTCTATGATATTATGCCCCGTGGCTAATTCTAACAGATCTCCCATCTTGGAAATACCCTCGCCATAAATCATATCGAACTCAACCTCCCTAAAAGGAGGAGCCATTTTATTTTTAACAACCTTCACCCGTGTTCTATTTCCGATTACATCATCCCCTTTTTTAAGGGCCCCAATGCGGCGAATATCTAAACGAACAGTGGCATAAAACTTTAAGGCATTACCTCCAGTAGTGGTTTCAGGATTTCCAAACATCACACCAATTTTCATACGAATTTGGTTGATAAAAATAAGAAGGGTTTTAGAACGTGAAACAGTACCTGTGAGTTTTCGAAGCGCTTGGCTCATCAGCCTTGCTTGGGCTCCCATTTGTGCATCTCCCATATCACCTTCTATTTCTGACCTGGGAACAAGAGCTGCAACAGAATCTATTACAATCACATCAACTGCATTAGAGCGCACCAATGTTTCGGCAATTTCTAAAGCTTGTTCTCCATTGTCGGGTTGAGAAATAAGAAGATCTTCAGTTTTTACTCCCAATTTACGAGCATAGTTTACATCGAGGGCATGCTCGGCATCGATAAAGGCACAAATGCCACCTTTTTTTTGCGCTTCGGCCACCACATGAAGAGTTAAAGTTGTTTTACCAGAAGATTCTGGCCCATAAATTTCTGCAATTCTTCCTCTGGGCAGTCCACCAATACCTAGAGCTAGATCAAGAGCAAGAGATCCTGTAGAAATGGTATCAACTAATCCAGCTAATAAATTTTCTTTTTCTCCAAGACGCATAATAGAGCCTTTACCAAATTGTTTTTCGATTGTGCCTACTGCTAATGCAATGGCCTTGTTTTTATCTGATGTGGGTTGAATAGAATCCATGATACCTCCGGTTTAATTGTTCCTGTTACTTTTGTTCACTCCCCGTTCACTTGGCAAGAAAAAAACACTTGAGATCAAAAACTAAGACAAAAATGCTCTGCCAAAAAGGACACAGTCTGGGTTAAAAATACCCCATTTATCACCTCAAGATAATATTAAGTATTTAAAATTATTAGATTTTTTAATGTCAAAAACTTGGTATTCTTATTGCTTTAACTGATAGGGAAATCAAAAGGAGGGGGTATGCGAGTTACACAATTCAACATCATTTTGCTCAGTTTTTTAACTTTCATATCTATAGGATTTATTCAGTGTGGAGACTCTGCAGAAGATGGAGACTCAGAGACAGCTGTTCTTACCATTACAGGAAATTTAATGGCTCCACAAGCTGCAACAGAAAGTAGCTCTGTTTCTGCTCTTATTTCCACAGCAACAGTAGATGCAGCAGTAGCTGAAGATGAAACTGATGCTTTGGATAATCTACTCACAGCCACAGGTGAAGCTGAATGTAGTGTAGAATTATACACCATGGAAGGGCTTTTAGTTTGTAGTACAACAACTGGTATAGCTGGAGAATATGTTTGTCCCATTTCCGATTTAAACGATATTCGTCCTACAGACGTTACAGATCCAACGGCTTCTTTTAGACCTCAACTAGTAGCAAGCATTGATTGTGGTGTAAAACATTATGAAACCTTCATTGGGGGTTCCGTCGACCCTGCTGGAGACTTAACAGCAGCCCTACAAGATAATGAAGTGACTGTAAAAACAACTCTGGCCATGCAAACCATGATGAGCCCAACTCCTATTGGTTTTACAAATTGGGGAATTGATTTTTCGGAAGTAATTCCCAACCCAGGGCAACGCTATCTGACTATTTTAGGTTTCTTTAAAGGTGGATCTTTAAACGCTGAAAACGAGTCTTTAGGCAAACAATTTGGGATTATGAATGCTCTCTTTACCAGTTTCTATGTTGGCCCTGACAAAGGAGACTATAGTGCGTTGGGCTTTGGCGACCCCTATGCAATGATAAGAGCTATGCTGCAAGGAGAACTGCCCAGTGACGTTGTGACACGCATGACTGGATTTCTCGGAGACAACATCAGTGGTTTTGATACTTCTATAATACACTCTACCTATTCGAGCGCTGCAAGTAATCTGGCTTCAACCAGAGACCTTGCATACACCAACTTCATTGATGCCGGCTTTGCTACTGATGATATGCCCTCAGCAGAATTTTATGCATTAGGACGAACTTTTACAAAAATGTCTGCAGATACAGCTATATCGGGGATGAGAGAGGGCGGTAGTACTACTTTTGAATTTATACATAACCTATACCGTACAGCTGCAGACAAAGCTGCAACAATAGGTGCAGACGAACCAGTTAGATTTGATCAAGATATGGTATCAGGGCTTGTAGCGGGCTATGGAAGCAATCTTACGAGCCCCATGGCTAATAACCGGAAAGCTTTTCTAGAAACCATGTATAATAGTGCTAGTAACATTTCATGTAGTGGATTTACAAAATGTAGAAATCTGGGAGCAGCTTTCAAAGATGTGTATAACAGCCAAGGACTTGATTATTGCTCAACAGAGGCTTGCTATGAAGGTGTAGGCGCTTATGTCAAATCAACATCAACAGCAGGAACCGACAATATTACGGGTTATTTTCCAGCAGACTCTAACTACTTAGAAAGTGGTGCCTTTACAAGTTGTGTTATGGCTCAAATAAGTGCAGGTCAACCAGCCATCAGTTGTATGGGATGGCTAAGTGGCTCGCAACAAAACCAATTGAGTACCTTTGTAGGTGGTGGTTCTGGCAATCCACTGTTAAAAGCAGATGGCCTATCTTGTACACTCGCTACCGAATGTCTCTCCAATACCTGCAGTGCAGGACTTTGTGGCGGTGCACAACAACAACAACAACAACAACCTCCACCACCACAACTAAAAGCAGATGGACAGGTTTGTGCACAACCTTCAGAATGCCTCTCCAATACCTGCAATGCAGGACTTTGTGGCGGACAACCACCACCACCTCCTCCACAAAGTAGCGTTACACTTCAGAACTGTGCGGGAGGATGCCAGGTTACCCTGTCTGGTAATGCTCCAGGTCCTGGTCAAACTCAGGGTTTTAATATCACCAATGCTGTAAGCTGTGCGGGATTACCTCAAAATGTTAACGTAACCTATGTGACTTCCCCACTTAAATACTCGGGAGCTAACAACCTGTTTGTAGCTAATTTTAGTGGTCCGCTCCAAAATCATCCCACTGATAACACACGCAAAATTCAACCGTGTAATGCTGTGCTCCAAGGACAGGGTTGTGGACAGTGCTCTATCAATGTTCCAGCACCTCCACCACCTCCATAATAATTTCTAATCAACACCGACAACCCGCCCTCTCGATGGGGGCGGGTTTTTTTATGTCTACTCAACCCAAAGTTTGATTTTCTTCCCCATCGTAGGATCGTAAGGAGTATACCAGTACCAATAACTGTAAGTATGCTTAATGGTATCACGCACTCTCCAGCCACAAGCTTGGCTTTGAGCTTTAGAATAAAAATGAACATCGCGATTCAAAGCAAGCTTAAGCCCCTGACGATTATCATTTACTTTCTTACCAATGGCATTGAGGTCACAACCTGTTACAGAACCATCTGTATTACAGGTGCAGTTTTGGCCGGCTAAATATTTGTTAAGATCTTTAACAACGGCATCTTTGGCCACTGTCCCAGCAACGTCTTTTGTAACAGATTCTGCTTGGGTTCCAGTAACATTGGGAATTGAAAAACTATGAGCCTTTTGGGCTATGACTGCTATTCCCAAAATGATCATAACAGCAATAAACTTCTTCATAATATATCTTCTCCTTTTTTAGGTTTATGATATGTGGATAAAATTAAAACGTGAGAATATTACCATATGGCCTTAGTCGAATCCATCGATATTCCCTTAAAAACAAAAATTCCCTCATTTCATTTGCCCGATCCCAATGGGAAAAAAATAAGCTCCGATGATCTCTTTGGTGCAAAGGGTTTGCTCGTTGCTTTTACCTGTAATCATTGCCCCTATGCCATTGCCATTTGGCCCAGGCTTATCAAATTAGCAAGTGATATAAAAAATTTAGAAATCAATACCGTGGGGATTAATCCAAACATTCATCCCGATTATCCCGAAGATGCCCCGGACAAAATGATTAAAAAAATAAAGGAATGGAACATCTCTTTTCCCTACTTAGTAGATGCTACGCAAGAAATTGCAAAAAAATTTCAAGCCCAATGCACACCCGATTTGTATCTTTTTGATGCACAACAAAAACTGGTTTATCATGGCAGGCTAGATGACAACTGGCAAAATGAAAGCAAAGTCACCAAACAAGAATTAAAAGAAGCTATTTCAAACTTAGCGAGTGGCAAACCCATCAATCCCGATCAACATCCATCCATGGGATGCTCAATTAAATGGCAATAAAAACGGGTCCTGTCATTGTGAAAGACCCGTTTTTATTGAGATAATAAATTGAGTCTCAAATGATTTATGGCAAGACTTGCCACAAGCACTTTAAACCATTCACGATTAAGTTTAAAACAATAATCATAACAAACAACATCATCTGGAGTGGCCAAAGCAATAAAAACTGTTCCAACGGGCTTATCCACCGTTCCCCCCGTAGGGCCTGCAATTCCGGTGACAGCTAATGCAAAATCCGTTTCAGCTTTTTTTTGCATCCCTAAAGCCATTTCACAAGCACACTCAGAACTTACTGCCCCATAAGTTTGAAGAGTTTCATTTTTAACACCTAAAAAATCTTTTTTGATTTGATTATCATAGGCCACTACCCCACCCTTAAAATAACTACTTGAGCCAGAAATATTGGTAATGCGGCTAGCAATAAGCCCTCCCGTGCACGATTCTGCCACACTCAGTGTTTTTTTCTGAGAACTTAAAAGAAAACCAAGAACCGATTCCAGGCTTTCTTCCCCTTCTCCATAAATGGCTTTCCCAACCTTTTCTTTTAAAAAAGAAATCCCCTCTTCCAAAAATTTGTGCGCCTCTTTTTCTGTTTTTCCCCACGAAGAAAGTTTAATCAAAGTTTCAGGAAAATGAGCTCTAAATCCCACACGCACATTTCCAATTTCTGTTTTATCATGATAAAAAGAACTTAAAGCATGATCAAGTTCGGCTTCGGCCATTCCAAAACAACGAAAAAGTTTACTTTTAAAAATTTTTTTCCCTTTTTTCTTGGCTAAAATCTCTGGCAAAATATTTTTTCCAAATAAAGCCTTCATCTCCTTGGGAACACCAGGTAAAAAATAAAAGGAAACTCCCTTAAATTTTAAGCCAATGCCCGGCGCTGTTCCCACAGGATTTAAATAAACCTTGGCCCCACTGGGAATAAGGGCTTGTTTTGATTTATTTTGTACTAATTTTTTATGGAAAGTTTTTGCAGCAATTTCAATTGTAAAATCATCTCCCGTAGGACCCAAACCACCAGTTACAATAACAACATCGGCCCTTCTGGCTGCTAAAAGCAAGGCCTGGCGGATGGTATTGGGATCATCCCTTACTGCACTTTGATAATCTACAATCAAACCTTGGAGCCATAATGCTTCCGAAAGAAAGACAACATTGGTATTTACAATATCGCCAGAAAGGATTTCATCCCCAATGGTAATGATTTCCACTTTCATAACATTACCCCCTCCCCCGTGATTATTTCTTCATCGCACCAATCAAAATACGGGCCACTTCAGGACGCGAAAACTCAACAGGAGGTTCAATGCCTGCCACTAACATTTCACGAACTTTGGTTCCTGAAAGAGCAATGTGTTCTTCTTTAGAGTGAGGACAAGTTTTAGCAGAAACCATGCCCTGACATTTTTTACAAAACATGGTGTGTTCAAAAAAGAAAGGCTCAATTCCAAGCTTGATTGGGTCAAAATTTGAAAAAATAAGCTGGGCATCGTAAGTGCCATAATAATTTCCCACACCTGCATGATCACGTCCTACAATAAAATGCGTGCACCCATAATTTTTTCGAACAAGCGCGTGAAAAATTGCTTCACGTGGACCTGCATAACGCATGGCTGCTGGAAAAGCTGATATCATCGTGCGCTTAGAAGGATAATAATTGGCAAGCAACACCTCATAACATTTCATACGCACATCTACCGGCACATCATCTGACTTGGTAGCCCCCACTAAAGGATGAACAAGCAAACCATCCACTAATTCAAGAGCACATTTTTGGATGTACTCGTGAGCTCTATGGATGGGATTACGAGTTTGAAAACCCACAATGGTTTTCCATCCCTTTTCCTTAAAAATTTGCCTCAGTTCTTTGGGATCCTTTCGATAAGAAACAAAATCAGAATATTTTACACGATTCACCACACGCACGGGTCCTGCTAAATTAACATCCCCCTGGCTCATCATGGAGGCAACTCCTGGATGAGCCACCTCTGTTGTTTTATAAACTTCTTTGGCTTCTGTTTCTTTGTTGTAATCGTATTTTTCTTCTACCTTACAAAGCCCTAAAATAGTTCCATCTCCATCACAAAGACTTACCTCATCCCCTACTTTAACTTTATCCGCTATATCATTAGAAACAGAAAGAGTAATAGGCAAAGACCAGGGTAGCCCATTCGCTAAATGCATGGTTTTAACCACACTATTGTAATCTTTAGAGTTCATGAAACCTTTTAAAGGGCTAAGTGCCCCGCAGGCCATCATGTCTAAATCGGATAATTGTTTTTCATTTAAAACAACCTTGGTTAATCCTTTAGCCTTAGCTAAAAGTTCATCTCTTTCTTTTCCACTCACAACAAGATTAATAAGTTCTCCACCATGAGGTGCAATTTGATCCTGCATATTTCTCCTTTTATGGGGCTGCTGAAAAATGCCCCAAAAAATTTTAAATCCGATATACCTTCATTTCACAAACGAAGCGCATCCTTAACCCATCTAGCTCGGATCCTTCAAATAGTTTTTTAAAAAATCCCTTCTGCTTTTCTAGAAAAACAATAACAGCGCTCTCGCCTTCTTTACTTAAGTCTTCACAAGCTTTAAGATAATCTCCCATCATCAAGCGAGAATCATAACCTACCTGAAAAGTTCGGGCTTGTTTTTCAAAATCTTCCAGGTATTTTTTTCCATCAGATTCATCCTGATGAACCACATAGACAGCCCGAACTTTTTTGTGGGTTTCTTTGGCATGATGAAAGGCCCAATGCATGGCCTCTTGGGATTTACGTTCTTTTGAAACAGCTAACACAACAACTTTTTCTTTAACTTCCTCCATTCATCCCCCAGCAATGGCAGGAACAATACTTAATTCATCACCATCTTTCACAGAAGTTTGCTCTCCTTTTAAGAAACGAATATCTTCATCGTTTACATAAAAATTAATAAAGCGACGAAGCTGTCCTTTTTCATCATAAAGGCGTTCTTTTAAACCCTTAAATTTGCCTTCTAAAGACGCTAAAACCTCAGCCACTGTTTTACCTGTTACCTCCACTTCTGACTGGTTTTGAGTTAAAGCCTGAAGAGGAGTGGGTATTCTTACTTTGATTGACATATGTTTCCTTTCTATAAAATTTTTTTCTCAATAAAATTTTTTTGATCACTATTCCACAAAAATTCTGATGCCTCTTTAACACGGCCATTATAAACTGAAACCACAATATAGGATAATTGTGGAAACAAAGGCTCTCCCCAGGGAGCTGCCATCCCCTTATCTTCATCAGAAAAATAAACTCCATGCTCGGGATGAGAATGATAAATGGATAGAATTTCATGCCCTTTTTTCTTTGCTAATTCTTCTGCCTCTTGCATCTCTTTAGGATCAATGGAGTATGCTGTTTTAGCATCTCGCGTGTAACGTTTGGGATCCTGGGCATGCAGTTTATTTTGGATATTGCTACAGTTCCGTATAACCTGTGCACAACGTCTGCCTTCCTTAACAGAACCCAAGACAAAACCACAAGCTTCGTGGGGATAACCCTGGTGGCAGTATGCGAAAATTTCATCTAATAATTGTTGGGAAATAATTAACATACTTACCAAGCAATGGTCATCCCTCCATCATTTGTCATCCCTGCGAAGGCAGGGATCCATCTTAAAATCCAAAAATGGATTCCCGCCGGAGTTTACCCTCGCGAAGGCGGGGGCGGGAATGACAGAGGGATACATTACCACTTCATCCCTTCAAAATAACGATCTCCATGATCTGAAAAAACAGTTACCACAACACCTGCTTTAAGCCTTTTGGCTACTTCCATCGAAGCAACCATAGCGGCCCCAGAAGAATACCCCACAATCAGTCCCTCTTCTTTTCCTAATCTTTCAGCCATATCATAAGCAGGCTCAGTTTCAATCCACATCACTTCATCTAAATTTTTTTCGTGATAAATGCCTGGAACAATGGAAGTAGGCATGTGCTTTAAACCCTCCAATCCATGCATGGCATGGGCGGGCTGGGCCCCAATACAAACAATGTGAGAATTATGTTCCTTTAATCTACGGGTAATTCCCATCACTGTTCCAGAAGTGCCCATGGTAGCCACAAAGTGGGTAATAGCCCCCTTGGTTTGCTGAAGGATTTCAACTCCCGTTGTTTCATAATGAGCTTCGGAATTATCGGGATTATTGTATTGATCGGGCATAAAGTATTTGCCCGGATTTTCTTGATAAATCTTGTGTGCAAGACGGATGGCGCCATCGGATCCTTCCATTTCGCTACTAAAAGTAATGCTGGCTCCAAAGGTTTTAGCAATATCTTTGCGTTGTTGTGAAGCATTGGCCGGCATTACCAACTCTACTCTATACCCTAAAACAGCACCCACCATGGCATAGGCTACTCCTGTGTTTCCAGAAGTGGGATCCATAATAATTTTATCTTGAGTTAATTTTTCTTGGGCAATTGCTTTTTTTATCATCCAGTAGGCAGGACGATCTTTAACCGAACCTCCAGGATTAAAATATTCGAGTTTGGCGTACACAGACACTTGTTGAGAAAGCTCTTTGGTAACCTCACGAATTTTAACGAGGGGGGTATTTCCAATTTTTTCCAGAATCGAATTTAAAATCATAACTTTAGATGAAACTGCGGGTGGATTATGTCATCCCGGCATCATTTGTCATCCCTGCGAAGGCAGGGATCCATCTTTGAATTTAAGATAGATTCCCGCCTTCGCGGGAATGACAGTTTTACCCCTCAATTACACTCATTTCGATAGGTTCCACTTTGAGTCCACGGCTTTGAAAAAATTTCATGGCTTGAGTTACCTTCTCATCCGGCCCTTCCAGCTCAACAGCCATTAAGCCAACCGTTTCATTAACCGAGGCCGAACGAATGTTAAATTTTACTTTAAATTGATCATACATATCGCAAATAATGGCCTCTGTTACTTGTTTCTCCGGAAAAGTAAGATAAACTTTTCTTTTCACTATTTTACTCATGGTGTTTCCTTTCTTTAAGATTTTTTATTCGCTTCATACAATTCTTCAAATGCTTTTAAACTAGGTTGAATAATGGGCGGCTTATCTAGCTTATGAACTACAGCCTCTTGGGTTTTAAGACCATTCCCTGTAATGCAAATTACTAACGATTCATCTAACGGGATACGCCCATCCTTGATTAATTTTTGAGCACATCCCAAAGTAACCCCTCCGGCTGTTTCAGCAAACACACCTTCGGTTTCAGCTAACAATCGAATGGCATCAATAATTTCATCATCACTTACATCTTCACTCCATCCCCCCGTTTGTTTAATAGCCTTGGCTGCATAATAACCATCAGCTGGATTTCCAATAGCTAAAGATTTGGCAATGGTATTGGGTTTAACGGGTTTAAAAAAATCCTGATTTTCTTTTACACAAGTAGAAATGGGGGCACACCCAGTAGCTTGAGCCCCATACATTTTTGTACTGGAAGAAGAAATAAATCCCAATTGTTCTAATTCATAAAAAGATTTGTGAATTTTGGTTAACAGCGAACCACTGGCCATGGGCACAACGATATGTTGCGGAATTTTCCATCCTAGTTGTTCGGCAATTTCATAGCCCATGGATTTAGAACCCTCTGCATAAAAAGCTCTCATGTTGATATTGACAAAAGCCCAATTATATTTACCGGCAATTTCACTGCACAAGCGATTTACTTCATCATAGGTGCCCTTAATTCCCACCAAATTAGTTCCATAAATCATGGTACCTAAAACTTTAGTGGCTTCTAAATCGTAGGGAATAAAAACAAAACTATGCAAATCAGCGGCGGCAGCCAAGGCTGCAACCGAATTAGCTAAATTGCCTGTAGATGCACAGGCCACTACCTTAAAACCAAACTCACGAGCTTTAGAGAGAGCCACCGAAACCACACGATCTTTAAAAGACAGAGTAGGATAATTAACAGCATCGTTTTTGATATAAAGCTCTTTGATTCCTAAAACTTTTGCTAAACGATCTGCTCTCCGAAGAGGAGTAAAGCCCACTTGACGTCCTACAGTTGGCTCACCATCAATGGGCAAAAGTTCTCGGTAACGCCACATATTAGGTGCACGACTTTGAATTTTATTTTTGGTTAAATCCTTGCCAATTTTTTCATAATCATAAACAACCTCCAAGGGACCAAAACAAAGTTCGCACACATGGATGGGCGCCTTTTCTCTTTCTTTGCCACACTCACGACATTTTAAACCAGACACATACGACATAACTTACTCCTTAAAATAACGCTCAATACTAAAATAACGCTGACCTGCATCAGCTAAAAAAGTTAAAACTTTCTTTTTAGGGCCCAACTCCTTTGCAATTTTTAAAGCGGCATATACATTAGCCCCAGAAGAAATTCCTAGAAGCATTCCCTCTTCCTTGGCTAAACGCTTCGTCATTTGAAAAGCCTCAATATCATCTACCGTTATCACTCGATCAATCAAACTTTTATCCAGATTTTTAGGAATAAAACCCACTCCCAATTGTTGAATTTGATGAGAGCCAGAAATACCACCTGAAATAACCGCCGACTTTTTTGGTTCAACAGCTACAATGAGCGTGTTTTTATTTTTTTTCTTTAAAACACGCCCTACGCCCGTTAAACTTCCTCCCGTTCCCACGCCTAAAACCAGAGCATCAACCCCATGTGGAAAATCATTTAAAATTTCAACCGCCGTGTTTTCAGCATGTGCCTTTGGATTAACGGGATTTTCAAACTGCTTTGGCGAATAAGAATCCGGGTTTTCTTGTAAAACCTTTGTTGCTCTTTTAATAGCTCCTTCTACCCCCTCACTTTGAGGGGTCAAAACCAACTTAGCTCCAAAACCATCAAACATTTTTCGACGCTCTAAACTGGCATCCTCAGGCATAAAAAGCAGCAGCTTTAATTTTTTAACCGCACAAACCATGGCAAGAGCCACCCCTGTGTTTCCTGCAGTGGCATCTACAATCAGGGTAGAAGGTTTAATTTGTCCCCGAGCATAAGCATCTTCAATCATGGCAAGGGCAATACGATCTTTAACCGAATAACTTGGATTTCCAGCCTCATATTTTCCATAAATACTAGCCATAGCTGCCCCCCCCACCCGATTTAGTTTGATAATGGGAGTATTTCCAATGGCTTCTAAAATGGTGGCCTGCATTAAATGCCCTTTAAAAGTATTCTTACATCATTGACTGCTTGACTCTGTCAAGGCCAATATCTTAAAGAATTCTCATGGAATTTGAAGCTGTTATTGGGCTGGAAGTACATGCCCAACTTTTAACTCAATCGAAGCTTTTTTGTGGTTGTTCTACTCGCTTTGGAGCTAAACCCAATTCCCAAACCTGCCCTGTTTGTTTGGGACTGCCTGGAGTTTTGCCTGTATTAAACGAACAAGCGGTAAACCTGGCTATCAGGGCTGGCCTTGCCCTCCATTGTGAAATTCAACTCCGATCCATTTGGGCCAGAAAAAACTACTTTTATCCCGATCTTCCCAAGGGATATCAAATTTCTCAATTTGAAAAACCTCTCGCCCTTCGTGGCCACTTGGACATTGTTGTCAATGAAAAACCATACAAAATACACATTACACGCATTCACATGGAAGAAGATGCAGGAAAATTATTGCACGAGCATGGAGACGAAAAAAGTTCTCATGTTGATTTAAACCGGGCTGGTACCCCCTTAGTTGAGATAGTGAGTGAACCTGATATTCGGTCTGCTCTCGAGGCCGGCGAATATTTACGAAGCTTACGAGCTATTCTTCAATATTGTGAAGTGTGTGATGGAAACATGGAAGAAGGCTCGCTTCGTTGTGATGCCAATGTTTCCATCAGACCTATAGGACAAAAAGAATTTGGTACCCGAACAGAGCTTAAAAATATTAACTCCTTTCGCTATGTAGAAAAAGCCATCGAATATGAAATTAAAAGGCAAAAAGCTTGTATCGAAGCAGGTGAAAAAATTGTGCAAGAAACAAGGCTGTGGGATTCTGCACGAAATGTTACCGAACCCATGCGTTCAAAAGAACACGCCCACGATTACCGTTATTTTCCAGATCCTGATCTAGTGCCTCTCATTCTTGCGGATGGGCAAATTAATGAAATTAAAAAAAATCTTCCAGAGCTTCCTAAAGCCATGGCTGCTCGTTTTGTGAAGGATTATCAACTCAGTGATTATGATGCAGGGGTTTTAACAAGCGAAAAATCCCTCGCTCGATTTTTTGAAAGTGCCCTCTCGCATCATAATCAACCCAAGGCTATTGCCAATTGGATTCAAACTGAGCTTTTGCGTTTGTTAAAAGAGTCGGGTAAATCAATTGAAGTTTCTCCTGTAAGTCCCTTGCAAGTAGCTAGCCTTCTTCGCTTAGTAGATGGTGGAACCATTAGTGGTAAAATTGCGAAAGTCGTTTTTGAAGAAATGTTTCAAACAGGAAAAGATGCAGAAATTATTGTAAAAGAAAAAAACTTGGTTCAAGTTTCAGATTCTGGTTCTTTAGAAAAAACCATTGATGCTGTTATTGCCACCAATCCAAAACAATACGAGCAATACCGCTCTGGGAAAGACAAACTATTTGGATTTTTTGTAGGCCAGGTGATGAAAGAAACCAAGGGCCAAGCCAATCCCAACATGGTTAACGATCTCCTTAAAAAGAAATTATCATCATGAAATTTAGAACCATTGAATGGAAAAACAACAAGGTTGTGATGCTGGATCAAAGATTATTACCTGGTGAGGAAATTTATCAAACCTACTCTACTTACCAGGAAGTAGCAGAGGCTATTAAAACTATGGTAATCAGGGGCGCACCCGCCATTGGGATAGCTGGTGCCATGGGCTTAGCCCTTGGAGCCTTAAGCATTAAGGACGATAAAAAAAAATCCTTTCTTTCAAAATTAGAAAAAATTGCCGGGGAAATTAATTCAACCCGGCCAACAGCTGTTAATCTTTCTTGGGGTTTAAAACGCATGATGGCCTTGGCTCAAAACCATCCTTCTGAAAATGTAGAAACAATCAAAGAAATTTTAACTCAAGAAGCGGTAAAAATAGCCGTCGAAGACGGTAAAATTAATCAAGTGATGGGAAACCATGGTGCTGCCCTTATTATCAATGGCGATCATGTTTTAACCCATTGCAATGCGGGAGCTTTGGCTACAGCTGGTTTTGGAACAGCTCTTGGCGTTCTCTATGCTGCATGGGCGAAGGGAGTACGTTTTGATGTGTATGCCGATGAAACAAGACCTTTCTTACAAGGGGCTAGGCTTACCGCTTGGGAGCTTAGCAAAAATGATATTCCTGTGACGGTGATTACCGATAACATGGCTGGCTGGCTCATGAAAAAAGGGCTGATTACAAAAGTAATTGTAGGAGCCGATCGCATTGCAGCTAATGGAGATGTAGCCAACAAAATTGGAACTTACTCTGTAGCTCTTTTAGCAAAACATCATGGTATTCCCTTTTATGTGGTAGCCCCTCTTTCAACCATTGATCTTTTAACTTTAACAGGTGATGAAATTCCCATTGAAGAAAGACCACAGAGAGAAGTAACCCATGTTGGACAAACCCAACTTACTCCAGAGGCTGTAAAAATTTGTAACCCTGCCTTTGATGTTACGCCTAACGAATTAGTTGCCGCTATTATTACTGAAAAAGGAATTGCAAAAGCCCCTTACCCAACTACGTTAAAAGCATTTTACAATCAGTCTTAAGTTAGTTATTCTATTTTTTTAGAAAAAGATTTTATGCAAAAAGTACCTTACATTTGGATGGATGGAAAACTCATCAAGTGGGATGAGGCCAATGTTCATATTTTAACTCACACTCTTCACTATGGTCTTGGTGTGTTTGAAGGCATTCGTTGTTACGAATGTGTGGATGGCAAAAGTGCTATTTTTAGATTAAACGACCACATACAACGTCTTTTTGATTCGGCTCATATTAATCTCATCAAAATTCCTTACTCTAAAATCCAGCTGATGGATGCCACCAAAGAAGTTATTCGAGCTAACAAACTAAAAAGTGCTTACATCAGACCCATTGCTTTTATGGGAGATGGAGAAATGGGGCTCCATGCCACCACAAATCCCATTCGGGTTGCTATTGCTGCTTGGCCTTGGGGAACTTACTTGGGAGAAGACGGTGTTAAAAACGGCATTCGTGCTAAAATTTCTAGTTTTACCAGGCCCACGGTTAATTCTATCATGAATAAATCTAAAACCTGTGGCAACTACATCAATTCCATTTGGGCCAAGAGAGAAGCTCTGGCCAGCGGTTACGAAGAAGCCATCATGCTTGATAACGAAGGTTATATTTCTGAAGCCACTGGCGAAAATTTTTTCATGGTCAAAAACGGAGTGGTGCATACTCCGGCCCTTGGAAATTCAATTTTGGATGGCATCACAAGAGCTACCCTTTTAACTTACTTGAAGGATCAAAAAATTCAAACCATTGAAGAGCGCATCACAAGAGATCAGGCTTATTTAGCTGATGAAGTTTTTGTGTGTGGAACGGCCGCCGAAATTACACCTATCAGAGAAATTGACGATAGAACCATAGGGACAGGTAAGCCCGGCCCCTTAACGAAAAAAATTCAAGAATTTTATTTTGGAGTGATTCGTGGAAAGCATTCGAAATATGCCGAGTGGTTAGCGTTTATCTAGAAAATAAAGATTCCAATTTTATTCATAAAGACAAGCACAAGGGCTGCTTGCAAACCAGCAATAACATCATCCCCCACAATCCCATAGCCTCCAGGCAAGCGATCTTGGGCCCAATTGGCAGGAAAATATTTTGCAATATCGAAATAACGAAATAAAACAAAACCGAAAATAACAGTATTCAAAGCAAAGGGAACAAAAAGAAAAGCAATAAATTGTCCGATAATTTCATCTACAACAATTTTAGGACAATCTTTTTGTTCAAAAACTTTTTCAGCCATGGAAGCAATGAGAATGGCTAAAACAACTCCAATCACTGCTACAAGAAGTTTAAAATCGAGTGAGCGGTATCGAAAAAGATAAGCCAAACCCAAACCCCACAGGCTTCCAACGGTTCCTGGAATTTTAGGAACATAGCCAGCTCCAAAACCAGATGAAAGCAATCGAAGAAAAGTAACCATGTAATTTATTTACAACGAAATGATTTGGGTGGAAAGGAAGAAATCAATTGTCATTCCCGTGAAAACGGGAATCCATCTTTGAATTTTAAGATGGATCCCTGCCTTCGCAGGGATGACAATTGATGCAAAAATACCACAAAAATACCAATTGATGCGGAAAGGATGACAAATAAGTTTAAACTGTACTTTGACGTTTGGAGGTGGTTGCGCTTCTTCCCCAGCTTGTATTGCGTGAGGCTAACCAATCGGCATAGGCATAAATATCTTCGGTGGTTTTATCACGACCGTCACGGCTAGAATTACCACCTTCATCAGAAACATTCATATTGCCTCTCACATAAACTTCTCCAGCAGCATGGCTTACACGCCCACCATCTCCATCGTTTCCACTATCGGCTAAAACACCAGCCTGCCTTAGACCTACATAGGCAGCAACCATTCTAGGATTGTCTGGGGTTTGAGCATCTCTGGCGGCTGCAAGATCCATGACTTGAGTAAGTAAAATACCATGGGGTTGTACACTTACCTGCGGAGGAAGAGCTTCAACAATTTCAGCAACACCTTCTCTCTCTTGTTGCCCATCATCAGAGGCAACAAGAACAGTTGCATGTTCAACACCTGGTTCTAAATCTCCTTCTTCAACGGAAGGAATACGAAGAACATCATCACCTGTTTCATTTTGATCATGGGATGCAAGCGCGCTATTTCCATGAGTTCCGTTAAAATCTTCTAAAAGTTCGTTAGGCATTGATTGCCTGGGTGCGATAGTTAAAGTGTTTCCTTCACTTGTTCCTCTTGTTCCAGTTGGAAGTGTTGAAGTACCATTGGCCAAAGCAAGAGCTGCAGGTGAAAAAGATCCCACTACAACACCACCAGCTTCACTAGAATTATTTTCTTCAGTTGTAAGGGTAGCTACTACAGCTGATTGATGTGTGGTTTCTAAAACTTCTTCGTCTTCACCTTCAGAAACTTCTTCCCCATCAACTGGGGCGAGAGTTGCTGCCACTGTTGCTCCGTCAGTTTCGCCTGTTGTAAAATCAATGGGTTCATCTACTGTAAGATCAGATGGCTCTGCTGCAACGGCAAGAGCATCTTCGGTTACAAAATCCTCTTCATAGTATGAAGCATAATCTGGTGTTGCAAAGCCGGTAGGCACATTTTCGGCACCTTGTTGCATGCTGCTGGCAACACGCTGGGCAGAACGGTTAGCCTCTGTCCCTGATTTTGCTTGTTGTGTTTGTGCAGCAGGAGCCACCGTTGGATTTGTAGCGGCAGCAGCTACAGGCTGACTTCCTTCCACTTGTGGAACACTGACAACAACAATCACTTCTTCAGATGGAGGATAACCAAACCAACCGGCAACAGCTTTTTCAACCGGATCTGGAGTTACGGCTTTAATAACACTTTTGACAGCACCAATAGCTTTATCAAGCCAACTGGACTCTTCAGCTTGAGCTTGCGAGGTTTGCACTTGCGCAACTTGGGGAGGAGAGACTTCTTGATTAACCTCTACAGGTGGAAAATAAGTTGCAACATAATCTTCTACTGCATCTGGAATAAAAAACTGATACCCATCGATAATAGCACCACCAATTGAAGTGCTATCAACATAATCGTAAGCCTCTCTCACACTCCCTGTAATAGTACTATAAGCACGATCCATCATGCCTGGCTCATCATGCACACGAGCAGCTACTGGCTGGATGGCACGAACAGGTTCTACAGGGGTATCCGAACGAACAACTTCAACATATTGGTTTAGAGTTTGATTAGGCGGAAGAACAGGAATGGTTTGAGTGTCATCGCTGGCAAGCCAATCCGAAACTGCATTAGCCCCTGCAGCCAGACTATCATAGACTTCCCCAGCCGTATCGTAAACATCACTTGCTGCTGAAGCTGCAGAATCATAAAAATCCTCTGCAGTTCTGCCTGCTGCAGCTACTTGATTTTCTGCATCAGATACTAGTTGTGCAATACTGTCATACCAAGAACTAGATCCAGTTTGATTTGCATTATTTGGTGTTACGTTATCAGCCATAGATACACGAAATCCTTACATCTAATTATCGGCCAATCAACACAAAAAGTTGTGTTATCATTCTTTTTTTATTACTCTTTTTTATGTTTATTTATTTTAGTAATATCATATAGTTATAATGTAATTGGTTTTCATTTGACGGGTGTTTTTTTACCTGTTAAGCCCTTTCCATGCAATATCGTCTCTTTGGAAGAACAAAAATTCAGGTTTCTGAAATTGGGCATGGTACCTGGACGATGGGTTCCAGGTGGGGTGCACGTGATGATAGAACAGCCATTGATTCACTAGTTGCTTCCATTGATCTGGGTGTTAATTTCATCGATACAGCCTTTGTGTATGGGCATGGTCATAGCGAAGGTCTCATTGCTTCGGCCTTAAAATTACGACCCAAAAAAGAAATCTTTATTGCAACAAAAGTTCCTCCAAAAAATCACCAGTGGCCAGCACAACATGCGGTACCCGTGGAAGAAAGCTTCACTAAAAAACACATCATCGAGTACACCGAAAAAAGCCTCAAAAATTTACGACGTGATTTTATAGATCTGCAACAGTTGCATGTGTGGAACGATACCTGGCTGGGTCACGGGGATTTTTTGGAGGGAATTGAAAAATTAAAACAAGAAGGCAAAATTCGTTTCTTTGGAGTTTCCCTTAACGATCACCAGCCAAACTCCGCACTGCAGATAGTGGCATCTGGATTAATTGATAGCGTGCAAGTGATTTACAATATTTTTGATCAAACACCAGAAACAAAACTTTTTCCGGTTTGCCAAAAACACAATGTTGCTGTAATTGCCCGCGTCCCTTTTGACGAAGGGTCGCTTACCGGCACGCTCACACCCCAAACAATTTTTCATCCCAAAGATTGGCGAAAAACTTACTTCACACCAGAACGCCTGCCCGAAGTTTGCCAAAAAGTGAACAAACTCACATTTCTTGTCCGGGATGAAATTAAAACCCTGTCACAGGCTGCCCTCAAATTTTGTCTCTCGCATCCGCAGGTTTCCCTTGTGATTCCTGGCATGAAAAAAATAAATCATGTAAAAGAAAATTGCGCGGCTTCTGATGGAAAAATACTCACCGGAGAAGAATTAGAAAAAATTAAAACACATGCGTGGAATCGAAATTTTTATAATTAAATTTTAGGCAATCAACTTTTCTGCAATCTGGATGGCATTCAAGGCAGCACCTTTTAAAATTTGATCACCACACACAAAAAGATTAATTCCATTTTTAAGTCCTAAATCTTTGCGAATACGCCCCACAAAAATATCATCCTGGCTGGTTACAGCACGCGGCATAGGAAAAATATTGGCCTTTCGATCATCCACAACTTTTACTCCAGGCATTGCTTTTAATGCCTCGGTTACTTCTTCCACACTGAGTTCTTTTTCTAGCTCTAAATGAATGGCCTCAGAATGAGCCCTAACCACCGGCACTCGAACGGCTGTAGGTGAAATAAGCATGTGATCATCATGTAGAATTTTTTTGGTTTCGTTGACTACCTTCATTTCTTCTTGAGAATACCCTTCTGCTCCAATAGCCGAATCATGAGAAAAAAGATTAAAGGCAATGGCATGTTTGAAAACAGAAGGATTGATTTTTTTCCCTTCTAAATCGTCCTGTGTTTGGTTTTTTAATTCAGCAATGGCCTTGGCCCCTGCCCCGCTTACTGCCTGATAGGTTGCAATCACCATGCGTTTAATACGAGAAAGTTTATAAATGGGATAAATGGCCATTAAAGCAATAATGGTGGTGCAATTGGGATTGGCAATAATTCCCTGATGTTTGGCAATATCTTCCGGATTTACCTCAGGCACAACCAAAGGAACCTTGGGATCCATGCGGTAGGCACTTGAGTTATCAATCACAACAGCACCAGCGGCTACCGCATGAGAAGCAAATTTTTTACTTTGATCCCCACCCGCAGAAAAAAGTGCAATATCGATACTCTCAAAAGAATTTTCTTTCAGTTCAGAAACAGGATAATTTTTTCCACGGAAATTCATTTTTTTTCCAACAGACCGACTGGAGGCCAAAAGACGCAATTCCCCAATGGGAAAATTTCTTTTTTCCAAAACTTTTAAAAACTCCACACCAACAGCACCAGTTGCTCCTGCAATGGCAACATTATATTTTGATTTTTTGAGTAACATACTTTTAAACCGACGTAGGGGCGGGGGCATCCCGCCCAACCAAACAGGGCGCGAAAACCGCGCCCCTGCACATAAATCCACATCACAATTAAATCCGTAGGGGCAGGCCCCTGTGCCTGCCCGTGATTTGGGCAACCACGGGGGGTTGCCCCTACGTAGGGGCGAGTTCCCGTGCCACCCATTTTTATCTTTTACAATTCTTTACAAATCGCTTCTCCCATTTCTTTTGTTCCTACTTTTTGAAAACCTTGAGTATAAATATCAGCTGTGCGTAATCCCTTGTTTAATACATTTTCAACTGCCTTTTTAATCAAACCCGCTTCGTTTTTAAGTCCAAAAGAATAATCAAGCATCATGCCTACAGATAAAATGGTAGCAATGGGATTTGCTAAATTTTTTCCTGCAATATCAGGTGCCGAACCATGGATGGGTTCATAAAGCCCCAAGGATTTTTCATTAAGTGAAGCCGAAGGAAGCATTCCAATAGAACCCGTTAACATGGCGGCCTCATCACTTAAAATATCCCCAAATAAATTGGTAGTTACCACAACATCAAATTGTTTTGGATTACGAATAAGCTGCATGGCACAATTATCAACATACATGTGAGAAAGGAGAACATCAGCATAATTTTTATGAACCTGGCTTACTACAAAGCGCCAAAGCTCGGTACATTCCAAAACATTGGCTTTATCTACAGAACAAAGTTTCTTTTTTCTTTTGCGTGCTAATTCAAAAGCCACCTTGGCAATCCGTTCAATTTCCTTGGTGGTATACACCATAGTGTTAGTGCCTCTTTTCTCTCCATTGGGAAGTATTTCAACACCACGAGGTTTTCCAAAATAAACATCTCCCGTTAATTCACGTACCACCATCAAATCGATTCCCTCAATCACTTCACGCTTCAAAGTAGAAGCCTCTACCAATGGAGAAAAAACAACGGCTGGACGTAAATTAGCAAAGAGTCCCAATTCAGCACGCAACCCCAAAAGAGCCCTTTCTGGACGCACAGAATAATCAAGCCCTTCCCATTTGGGTCCACCCACAGCACCTAAAAGAACAGCATCTGATTTTTTGGCCAGTTTTAAAGTGGCTTCGGGCAAGGGATTACCCGTTGCATCACAGGCACATCCTCCCACAGGAGCTTCTTCCATCTCAAAACCCACCCCTGTTTTTTTGGAAATGGTTTTTAAAACCCGCACAGCCATGCCCACCACTTCTGGCCCAATTCCATCTCCAGCTAAAACTGCAATTTTGTATGACGTCATATTTTCCTTCTCCACTTATTTCTTCTTAAACAATTCCTCCAACTTCTTTTTTGCATCATCTACTGCTGTGCTTCCCATTGCACTTTTTTCTGATGGAGAAAAATAATCGCAAAAATTAGATTTTTCCTTCTCCAATACCCGATCTGCTTGGAGTTCGCGGCATTCATTATAAACTTTGGGATCATAAAAAATGCAGTTGAAACAACAATGCAAATCACGCCCACAATGAGGACAATCATCTCGTCTTCCAACACGATTGCCTCCCAGGGCAATCTCTTTGTGACAACTAAAACACTGCATTTAAATTCCCTGGGGTGACTTTCTGGAGGTGGCTTCTCCCATGCGATTAATGGCCTGAAGAAAAGCCATGGCTGAAGCTACGATAATATCGGTATGGGCTCCACTCCCCCGTGTTGTTTTTTTATTATCCGAAATGGTGACAAAAACTTCACCTTGCGCGTCTGTGCCTCCTGTAATGGCATTAACTCCATACCGCTCTAAGGTGCCCTCAAAATGAGTAAGATTTTTAATAGCCTTGTAAACGGCATCCACAGGGCCAGCTCCCATTTCTGTAGCGAACATTTCTTGACCATTTTTTTCCACCACAACACTTGCACTAGCTAGTTTTGTACTTTCACTCACCACTTTCGAAGATTTAAAAATATATTTGTCCCTTGTTTTTTCTTCTTGGGTTTCCACTAATGAGAGAATATCTTCGTCGTAAACATTTTTTTTACGATCTGCCAAATCTTTAAAAGCCTTGAAAGCTCGATCTAGCTCCACGTCATCTAAGGGCACACCCAACACATTTAAACGCTCACGAAAAGCATGACGACCTGAATGCTTTCCCAAAATTAATTTATTACGCGGAATGCCAACAGATTCTGGAGTCATAATTTCATAAGTTTGCTGATATTTTAAAATCCCATCTTGATGAATACCCGCTTCATGAGCAAAGGCATTATCTCCCACAATGGCCTTATTAGGTTGCACATGCATACCGGTAATATGAGTTAACAATTTAGATGCCGGATAAATTTGCTCTGTGCGAATGCTGGTGGTGTAAGGTATTTTATCTTTGCGTACATTAAGCGTCATCACAATTTCTTCCAAAGAAGCATTGCCTGCGCGCTCACCAATGCCATTTACTGTACACTCTACTTGCCTGGCACCATTCTCAACAGCAACAAGAGAATTAGCCACAGCTAAACCCAAATCGTTATGGCAATGCACACTGATAACAGCTTGATTGATATTGGGCACATTTTCCTTCAAGTACCGAATCAGGGCACCAAACTCTGATGGAATGGTGTAGCCCACCGTATCTGGCACATTGATGGTGGTAGCTCCGCTAGCAATGACGGTTTCAAAAACCTTGGCCAAATAAGCCCTATCACTTCGGGTTGCATCTTCAGCCGAAAATTCGACATCGGGAGTGTAGTGTTTGGCATGGGCCACTGCAAAGGCTGCCTCTTCTAATACCTGCTCCCTGGTTTTATTCAGCTTGTACTTTAAATGAATATCTGAGGTTGCAATAAAGGTATGAATACGTGGGCGTGCGGCATTTTTAACTGCTTCCCAGCAACGATCAATATCCATTTTATTGGCTCTCGAAAGACCAGCAACCACAGGGCCCTTCACTTCTTTTGCAATGGTTTTTACTGCTTCAAAATCACCTTGAGAGGCAACAGGAAACCCCGCCTCAATAATATCTACATTCAGCTTAGAAAGTTCTATGGCCATGCGGAGCTTTTCATCCAGGTTCATACTACATCCTGGAGATTGTTCCCCATCACGCAGAGTTGTATCAAAAATTTTAATCACATGATTCATTGCAACATTTCCTTTTGTTTTTCTTCTTCCTCCTCCTCATAGGGAGGTATTTCATCTGGCATCACCAATTCTTTAGGACCTGCCTGAAAAAAGTGCTTCATCACATCTGCAAAACTTTTAATTTTAGAGTGTGAACGAAAAATAGTTTCTAGCACTCCCGTCAGTACATACACCAACGAAATAACAAAAAGTACAATTTGTGGAGCCGAGGCCAAAACAAAAACTCCAACCACAACAAAAACAAGCACCAAAAAATGGGTTCTGGGTGAACGATCCAAACTCTTAAAACTCCGATAGGCAACATTGCTTACCATCAAGGGGGCTACAAAAAATACCATGGCTAAAACCAGGTAACTCTCGGTAGGGCCGCCTCCCAAAACATGACTGTAAAGTATCACATAAGTTACCAAAAGAGAAGCAGCCCCAGGAACAGGAAGCCCTTGAAAATGCTTCTTCTCCACGTTTCCAGCCTGCACATTAAACCTGGCTAAACGGAGAGCTGAACAAGCAAAATAAAGAAAACAAGCGGCCCAACCAATGCGGCTAAAATAAAACAAGCCAAACTTGTACATCAAAATGGAAGTAGCTAAGCCAAAAGAAGATAAATCAACAAGCGAATCATACTCTAAACCAAATTCACTCTGGGTTTTAGTTAACCTGGCTACTCGCCCATCTAAAAAATCACAAACTCCAGCAAATAAAATGGCCCAAGCTGCAGCAACAAAATCTTCGTTAATGGAACGAATAATGGAAAAAAAACCAAAAAAGAGATTTCCTGTTGTAAACAGGTTGGGGAGAATATAAATTCCACGTCTTAAACCTATTTTTTTCATACAGTTCCCGTCTTCTGAGCTAAAATTGTTTCCCCAGCTTTTACTTTCCCCCCCACTGTAACACACACTTGAAAACTTTTTGGCAAATACACATCCATCCTCGAACCAAAACGAATCAACCCGTAAATTTGCCCTTTACCTAAAGTTTCACCTTCCTTGGCATAACAGATAATTCTTCTCGCTAACCATCCCGCAATTTGAACAAATCCAATTTGATCACCATGAGCTGTTCTTACAACCACAAGATTTTGTTCGTTTTGTATGGATGCATTTTCATCATAGGCTTTTAAAAAAAGGCCCTTTTTATAAACTACTTTTTCTACCATCCCCGCTACAGGAGAGCGATTCACATGTACATTAAGGGGAGACATAAAAATACTCACCCTCGTCGTATCATTTCCTTCTAACATTTCTCCTTCACGAACACTCAAAATGGTTCCATCTGCAGGAACCACAATAATTCCTTCTCCAGCAGGAATTTTTCTGGATGGATTTCTAAAAAAAGAAACAACAAAAACAAATAAAGCCGTTAGGGCTAACCCAAAAAAAATACTAAAACGAAAACCCGCCAAAGCCATTAAGAAAGCAATTCCAATAAAGGGATAGCCTTCTTTTGCAATTTTATCATCATTGGTGGTCATGTTTTTTTGCCTCTTTGCAATGCAATTTCTCCTGTTTGCACAAAATCTAAAATGCCATAAGGCTTAAAAAGATGAAGAGCTGATTTAATTCGATTTTCATCTCCGGTTACTTCGATCATGCAAGACTTGCTATCAACATCTAAAATTTCTGCCCCTAATGCACCCACGGCTTTGATAATTTCGGGGCGGGTTTTTTGATTAAGAACCACCCGGATAATAGCTAAAATGCGATCCACAGGATTTTCCATCGTTACATCTTGTACTTTAATAACATTCACCAGTTTATTGAGTTGCTTGGTAATTTGTTCAATCACTGGATCTGATCCACTGGTTACAAGAGTCATGCGTGATACTTTGGGATCAAGGGTTTCGGCCACCGTGAGACTTTGAATATTATACCCCCGTCCCGAAAAAAGCCCCGCTATTCTGGTTAAAACCCCAAACTCATTTTCTACAAGTGCTGTTAGTGTGTGTTTCATAGTTTACCTCAATATTTTCATAGTCTTATCTTTAGGGATATAAGATAGGAGGGCTGCCAGTGTCAAGACCCTCATTACTTACCAAAATCAGGGGGTTGGAGGTAATCGAGGGTGGCTTGAGTGGGAGACAAAGGCAAAATAGCTTCATTATAATGAAGAAGGAGTTGAGAAGAAGCCTTGGGAAATAAATCAGGCTCTAATAAAAAAAATTCTTCTCCCAAGGCCTTGCATTTTTCTTCTAAAACCGCAGGTACAAAGGTGGATTCGGGAAAAACACACTCCAATTGTTGGCCTTTTTTATTCCACGCACCCGCATAAAATTTTTCTCTCCCGGCTCTTAAAACAGAAACCACCAAACCATCTTTTTCACAACCCATGCATTTGGCTTTTAAACTCGAAACTGGATACAAAAAAAGACCGCTTGGGAGAGCCAATCCTAAACAAGTTGATAAACCAACCCGCAAACTGGTGTAAGCACCAGGCCCACGAGAAAAAAATATTCCATTTAATTGAGGCAAATGAATGTGATGTTTTTGTAAAAGTTCTTGAATGGCAGGCAAAAGTTTTTCGGAATGAGTCATCTCCGATGGAGGTAAAATAATTTCATCCCACACTTTTTTTTCATCACCCAGTGCTATACTTAAAAACTTGGTAGAACTTTCAACAGCCAAAAACATTTAAAAAAGTCCCTTGGCTTTGGTAATCAAGTCTCCAATACCCCAAATACGATCAACATCATTGAAGGTAATTAAAATCATAAGCCCCAATAAAAGAGCCATCCCCGTTTGCATAGCAACCATCTTAACCTTCAATGACAATGGTCTGCGGATAATACCTTCGATAGCCATAAACAAAACATGCCCCCCATCTAAAACAGGAATGGGAAGTAAATTTAAAATTCCCAACTGCAAACTCATAAAACAAAGAAAATATAAAAATTCTCCCAAACCAGACTTGGCAGCCTGGCCAGAAGCCTGCGCAATTTGCAATGGCCCCCCAAGGGTTTTATAAGAAAGGTCGAAAGAAAAAAGTCTTTTAACAACATCGAGGGTTAAAAGACTTAAACGGTAAGTTTCTTGCAATCCATGGGTAATGGCCTTCCCTGGAGAAAATTTTTGCACCACATACAAATCAGGATTGGTAAAGCGTGTAATCCCAATTAAATAAGCCTTAGCATCCTCATTGTAGGCAGGAGTAATGGTTACCCCCCCTTCCACTCCCTGTCTTAAATAACCAAGTGAAATGGGTTTTCCATTGGAGGCTCGGATTTTATCTGTCATTTGAGTCCAGGTAGAAATTTTTTCATCATTAACAGCTGTAATAAAATCTCCAGATTTTAATCCTGAAGAGAAAGCAGGGCCATTGGCAACAATGTCACCTACAATGGGATCATTTCCCCAAAAATATTGAGGTTCAATTCCCAAATAACCCATTTTTTGTCTTGAATCAGGAGCATCTGTAATGGTGGTGTGAATTTCTTTTTCTACCCCATCCCTTGTAACAACCATTTTAATTTCTTGATTTGGATGCAACATAATCCAATTGAGAACATCACCCCACTTTTGAAAAGATTCTTCATTAATTGATTGGATGATATCTCCCTTTTCAAGATTAACAGCTTTGGCAGGAGAATTTTCCATCACACCAAGAATCACAGGTGGTTTTTCTAAAATGGCTGGCACTTGACGCCCAATTAAAAAAACAAAAGGCATCACTACAAAAGCCAAAACAAGATTCATCACTGGGCCACCTAAAACCGTTGCTAAACGAAACCGAGCGGGCTTGCCTGTAAAAGAATCTGGGCTTGCTGCAATTGCTTTAGCCTTTTGTTCGTCACCTTCTGCTTCAGCTTCTGGGTCTTCGCCGTAAAGCTTTACATAACCTCCCAAGGGGAGCAAAGCCACGCGAAACTCGGTTTCCCTACCTTGAATTTTAAAAAGAGTAGGACCAAAACCAATGGAAAATTTTTCAACTCTAATGCCCGACTTGCGTGCAATAATAAAATGTCCCCATTCGTGGACAATCACTAAAATTCCAAGGGCAATAATAAAAAACACAAGCGTCATAAATCCTCCTCAAATATTTTCCTGGGTTATTTTTCTAGCCCAGGCATCTGCTTTTAACACATCATCCAGCGAAGAAAGAACAAAGGACTTGTGCTGGTCTAATGTTTTTTCAACAAGCAGTGGTATATCAACAAATTTGATTTTGTGGGATAAAAAAGCAGCAACAGCTACTTCATTGGCTGCATTTAAAACAGCAGGGTAGGTTTCTCCTCTTTCTGCAACACGATAAGCGATAGCCAGACTTTTAAATTTTTCAAAGTCAGGTTCAAAAAAATTGAGCTCGCGATAGTCTGTTAGCTTTAAAGGCTTGGCACCAGTGGTAATACGCTCGGGGTAAGCCAGGGCATAAGCAATGGGCACCCGCATATCGGGCACTCCAAGCTGAGCCAGCACAGAACCATCTTTATATTCCACCATAGAATGAATAATACTTTGGGGATGAACACAAATTTTAATTTTGGCAACAGGCACATCAAAAAGCCATCTCGCTTCCATGACCTCTAAGCCCTTATTCATCATGGTGGCAGAATCGATGGTAATTTTTGGTCCCATATCCCAATTGGGATGTTTTAAAGCTCTTTCTACTGTAATCGATGCAAATTCTTCTTGAGGCAATTTAAAAAAAGGGCCACCAGAAGCTGTTAAAATAAGATTTTTTACATCCTCTATTCTTTGGCCAGCAAGGCATTGATAAAGAGCCGAATGTTCGCTATCCACGGGAATAATAAAACTTCCTGATTTTTTAGCTTCTTTTGTAACCAACTCTCCCGCAACTACCATGCTTTCTTTATTAGCTAGCCCAATCACCTTGCCTGCCTTGGCAGCAGCTAAGGTAGGAAGCAAGCCTGCCGCTCCCACAATAGCCGACATCACAAAATCAACGCTGGCATGTGTTACTATTTGAGAAGCACCTTCTGGCCCATGTAAAACCTCAATATCCCCTTGAAACTGGGAAACTAATTTTTCAGCATCAACCTTTGTTGCCAAAGCCACCATGTGAGGTTTAAATTCTTTGATTTGCGTTATCAGTGCGTCAATTTTTGAACCAGCCACCAAACCAAAAATTTCAAAACGATCGGGATGACAACGAACTAAATCTAAGGTTGATTGTCCAACAGAACCTGTGGAGCCCAAGATGACAATTTTTTTCTTTTTAACTACCATGGGTTAATAAGCCCTTTGAGAAAAATAATTTTTGCAAACAAATAAACAAGGGGCCCAGTAAACAGCAAGGCATCCACTCGATCGAGAATTCCCCCATGACCAGGAATTAAACTTCCAGAATCTTTGATATCAAATCCCCGCTTTAAAAGTGATTCTGATAAATCTCCCAGAGTTCCAACACAAGTAATCATCACACACAAAAAAATGAGATAACTGAGAGGGAAAGTGTTCCAAAAATAAGACCTGACAACCAAGGCAAAAACAAATGAAAAAATAAATCCACCCAATACACCTTCAATTGTTTTTCCAGGAGATAAAATGGGAGCTAACTTATGCTTACCTATCCATTTACCAACCACATATCCTCCTGTATCTGCCCCAACAGTGGCAGCTACCATAATAAAAATCCAGAACTCCCAGTGATAGAGTTGTCTTACCTGCATCCATACGGCAAATAAAATACTAATGTAGCTCAAACCAAAATAAAAAAGGCTCATATTGAAAATACGATCTTTAAGAGGTGTTTTTCCTTTAAGATGAAACAAAAGAATAACGATGAGAGTAAAAACAAGAATAAATAAACTTTCAGATTTAAAAAAAATAAAACCAATCGACATCACTAATCCTAAAAAATGTCCCAAGAAAAAAAGAAAAAGAGGTTGTTTTGTCATTCGAAAATATTCATTTAACGCCAATTGTGCAAGACAAACAATCACCCAACCCAGCGGCATAAAAGCAACTTTGGGAAGAGCCCAAATTAAAAAAGAAGCAATGATTAAACCTGTTATCCAACGAATCATAAAAACTCCTCAATCATTTTTGATGAGTTCCTTCAATCTGCTTACTTGTTAAGCCATAACGCCTTTCACGAAGCTGGTATTCTTCTATCGCATTTTTAAAATGATTTTCAGTAAAATCTGGCCAAAAACAATCTGTAAAAAAAAGTTCGGCATAAGCTAACTGCCACAACAAAAAATTGCTGATACGGTGCTCACCACTGGTACGTATAACAAGATCAGGATCTGGAATTCCCTTTGTATCTAAACAATTTGCAAAAAATGTTTCATCAATAGCTTCATGTGCTATTTTTCCATTTTTTACCTCTAAAACTGTTTGTTTTATAGCTCTTAAAATCTCATCTCTTGAGCCATAACTTAAAGCTAAAATCAGAGTCATTTTTTCTCCCCCTTGTGTACTTTTTTTAACACGCACAATGGTCTCATAGACTTCTTTTGGGAGAAATGAAATTTGTCCAATGGTTTCAAAACAAATTCCATTTTTTCTCATTTTTTCTTCTTTGGCATCCAAAAAACCTTTGAGTAACATCATCAAAGTATCCACTTCTTCATTGGGTCTTTTCCAGTTTTCCATTGAAAAAGCATAGAGGGTTAAATATTTAATACCCATTTCTTGGGCACAATCGATAATTTCTTCAGAGCGATTAACCCCCACTCTGTGTCCTTCAAGCCTGGCAAGCCCTTGTTTTAAGGCCCATCGCCCGTTTCCATCCATAATGATGGCCACATGCTTGGGCATCTTTTTAATTTTATTTTCCATTAATCAATTAAACAGTGAGGATTTCTTCTTCTTTTTTGGCTAAGGTTGCATCCAATTTAGCAATGTACTCGTCCGTTAATTTTTGAATCCGAACGGATTCTTTTTTAGAATCATCTTCGGTAATTTTGTGATCCTTCTCAAGCTTTTTTAATTCGTCCATGGCTTCGCGTCTGGCATGACGTATAGAAACCCTGCCCTCTTCGCCGTGATGTTTCATGGATTTGACCAAATCTTTACGTCTTTCTTCAGTAAGTGGAGGAATAGGAAGACGCACCATTTTTCCATCGTTGATAGGGCTAAAACCTAAATTAGCTTTTACGATGGCTTTTTCAATCTCAGCAACCATTTTTGGTTCCCAGGGGACAATGGTAATAAGCCGGGGCTCTGGAACACCCAAAGTAGCTACTTGGTTTAAAGGAGCCATTTGTCCATAATAAGAAACTCGTACATGATCAAGAACAGCAAGAGAAGCCCGGCCTGTTCTCATCTTAGAAAGTTCTTTCTGGAAAGCTTCTAATGCCTTTTCCATACCAGCTTTTGATTTTTGAAATAATGGTTCTAACATAAACTATCCTGTAACTTTAGTTCCAATTTTTTCACCTAACACAACTTTTTTCATATTGCCTTCACCAAAAAGATTAAAAACAATAATGGGAAGTTTATGATCCATACAAAGTGAAATGGAAGTTGAATCCATAACCTTTAAACCCTTATTGAGTACATCCAAAAAAGTAAGTTCATGAAATTTTTTGGCGTTTGGATTTTTTAAAGGATCTTTATCATAAACTCCATCTACCTTGGTGGCCTTTAAAATAATATCGGCATGCATTTCCATGGCTCGTAGTGCCGCTGCTGTATCTGTTGTAAAAAAAGGATTGCCGGTTCCTGCCGCAAAAATAACAATTCTGCCCTTCTCTAAATGTCTATGGGCTCTGCGTCTAATATAAGGCTCTACCAATTGATGCATTTCAATGGCTGATAAAACGCGGGTAAAAAGTCCAAGTTTTTCGAAAGACTCCTGCAAAGCAAGGGCATTCATGATGGTGGCTAGCATGCCCATGTAATCAGCGGTTGCGCGATCGATCCCTTGCTGCGAACCCCCACGAAAAAGATTTCCTCCACCAATCACAATGGCTATTTGAACCCCTAATGCATGAATTTCTTTGATTTCTTGAGCAATTTGATTGGCTTTATCGAGGGAAATACCAAACCCATCGGGCCCGGTTAAGGACTCGCCGCTTAACTTGAGAAGAATACGCTTATATTGAGGCTGCATTATCCAACCATTTTAGCGACTTCGGAGGCGAAGTCTTCTTTTTTCTTTTCGATTCCTTCTCCCACTTGGTAACGAAGAAATCCCATAATAACCAAACCTAAATTAGTTTCTTTCAAAATTTGACTTACCGATTTTTTACCCGTTGGATCTTTAATAAAAACCTGATCCAACAAACAAACTTCTGTACTAAACTTAGACATTTTTCCTTCAAGAATTTTTTCTAAAATTGCTTCTGGCTTGCCAGAAGTTTTAAGTTGTTCCCGATAAATTTCTTTTTCAGAGGCAATAACAGAAGCAGGAATTTCTTCTTTTTCCAAATAACGAGGAACAGAAGCTGCAATATGCATAGCAACATCCCTAACCACCTGAGTATATTCTTTGGTTCCCTTCATTTTTACAAGAACACCAATTTTTGAGCCCATGTGAATATAATTTCCAACTATTTCATCAGAGGCAGCCACTATTTTTTCAAAACGACGAAGACTAATTTTTTCCCCAATCTTGGCAACAATTTCATTAATTTTGTCAGTGACTAGTTTTCCACTTTTTAATTTCTGATTGCCCAACTCTTCAATGGTTTTTAAATTTGACAAAGAAAGAAGAGAGATGAGTTCATTTCCTAAAGCCATAAAATCTTCATTTTTAGCTACAAAATCTGTTTCGCAATTAAGTTCTAAAAGAACACCTATTTTTGCATCGGGCGAAACAAGAGAAAAAATAGATCCATCAGCAGCAATACGACCTTCTTTTTTTGCAGAAGCTTGCAATCCCTTTTTACGCAAGTATTCAATGGCCTGATCGATATTGCCTTTTGATTCGGCCAAAGCTTTTTTACATTCCATCATGCCCGCTCCTGTTTTTTCACGGAGCTCTTTTACCATATGAGCACTAATTTCCATTATTCCTTGGGTCCTTGAATTTCTTCTACGATAGTTTCTTGAACTTCTTCAACTTCTACCTGAGCAGAAAAGCTATCAAGCTTTTCATTTTCGTTTGCTTCAAAACTTTCAGCTCTTTTAACATAGGCCCGTCCTGCTTCAGCAGGTTGACTCACTCTTTGAGCTTTTTTCTTTTTTTCATCACTAGCCCCACGAGCCAAGGCTTCTCTTTTTTCTAAACCCCTCAAACAAGCCTCTAGGGCTCTTTCGGTAAAAATTTGAATGGAACGAAGAGCATCATCGTTAGCAGGGATGACATAATCGATGGGATCGGGGTTACAATTTGAATCGGTAATGGCAATCACAGGCACATTTAAAACATTGGCTTCATGCACAGCAATATCTTCTAGGCTAGGATCCACTACAAATAAAGCACCTGGGATGGTATTCATGTTACGAATACCGCCTAAGGCAGCATTTAATTTTTCAATTGCTCGATCAACACCTAGGAGTTCTTTTTTGGTAAAACCTGCAAAATCGTTATTAGTTCTTCGTGTTTCTAAATCAATCATGCGTTCTACGCTGCGACGAATGGTAGAAAAATTAGTAAGCATGCCACCCATCCAACGACGTGTTACATAGGGCATACTGGATTTTGTAGCAGCATCTTCAATAACAGTTTGAGCTTGTTCTTTGGTTCCAACAAAAAGCACATGTTTCCCACTTGCCACTACTTCTTCTAAAAGATTAAAAGCTTTTTTAGCTAAATCAAAGGTTTGTCCTAAATCGATAATATGAACCCCAGAGCGGGTTCCATAAAGATAGGGTTTCATTTTAGGATTCCACTTGCGGGTTTGATGTCCAAAGTGGGCTCCTGCCTCAATCATTTCCTGAATTGAAATCTCGACCATAAGTTTTTAAAAAGGTATAATGTTTTCCGTAGGGTCAGGCTCTAACCACCATGGACACTTTTACCACTCCAAAAGAGTTGGGATAGTTAACACAGCAATAAGAAGGATTGCAAGATAAATTAGATTATTAAATTCAATATGTTAGATGAACTCACGACAGCTCTTTTATCTCTTTTAACTCTCTTGTTTCTAGCTATCTTACCCAGTGATACGGTTTGGGCAGATACTTCTTATGCTAGGCAGGATTATGAAGCTTATCAAAAATCTCCTTTTCATAGCACTGCCTGGGATGAAAGTGTGCGTGAAGGTTTTGAAAACTTTGATAGAGAAGATTTAACTTCCACCATCGAATTTTTAAAAAGAGCTACAGCTGCCGGTTGCGAATCTCCTCTTGTGTATTTCAAACTTGCTTTATCCTTTGAAGGTTTGGGGTCTTATTACTCGGCCTCACAGCATTATCAAATGGCCAAGCAACAATTTAAAAAGGCCAATAAAACCCATCGCTATGCCATTTCTTATGAAGAAAATTATGGAAGACTGCTTTGGTCGATGGGAGAAACAAATAAAGCTCTTGAAGTGCTTGATCGTTCTACTCGCAAAAATGCAGCTCCTTGGGTTTTAAAACTTTTAGGAAATTATTACATCAATCAGGGAGAGCATCTCAAAGCCACCTCCTACCTTGAACGTTTGATGCGGATGAACAATAACGAACTTTCCGTAGAAGAATACATTGATATTAATTTAAAACTAGCCAGGCTTTATCTAAGCCAAGGCCAAGATGAAGCTGCTCAAAGATATTATCAAAGAATTTTAGAAGTAGATCCTAACCATGCTGAAGCCCGACATTTTGCACCCAAAAAAGATAAAACAAAACCGATGCCCAACTTACCCTCAACAAATTTAGATAAAGTGATGGAGATTTTTGAAAATCATTAATGGTAATATTCATTTTAAAATTGCCACCAGGGATAGATTTGAATTTGATTACGAGCATAGCTTTCTGTTCCAGCATGGATAAGCCCACCTTTTTTAGTTTCATTTCCTGGCAAGGCTAACCACCATTGAAGAGTTTCAAAAGAAGCAGTTCCAAGTGTTTGTGAGGATTTGATTTCAATGGGGTAGAGTTTGGTACCTAGTTCAACAATCACATCAATTTCATGCCCAGTGAGATCCCTCCAAAAATAAAGCGGGGGCACTTCTCCTGCATGCGTGAATAATTTATAAAGGTTCGATAAAATGAAAGTTTCAAAAATCCCCCCTTTCAATGGATGAACTTCAATATCAGAAGGTTGGCGGATATCGAGAAGATAACATAAAAGCCCTGTATCCAAAAAATAAAACTTGGGAGATTTAGTAAGCCGTTTATTGAAATTCTTATGGTAGGGGGGAATAAGGGCAACAAGTGAGCTTGTTTCTAAAATATTGAGCCATGATTTTACAGTTGGTGGGGATATGCCTGCATCACTAGCCAGGGAAGCATAATTAAGGAGCTGGCCACTTCTGCCAGCACATAATTTCATAAATTTTCGAAAAGTCCCCAGATCACTTACTTTTAAAAGATCTCTTACATCCCTTTCAAGATAAGTTTGCAGGTATGAAGAATACCAATCACGTGGATTAATTTTTTCTGTATGCAGTCTTGGGAAAAAACCAGAGAAAATAATATCTGTTAATTTAATTTTTGCCTTAAAATCTTTTTTAACGGTGTAGAGCGCGTCTTTTGGGTCTAAAAAAGGTTCATCATAGATTTCTCCCAAAGAAAAAGGGAGAAGCCTTGTTACTCCTATTCTTCCAGCCAAGGTTTGCGATATATGCTGCATGAGAAGAAGTTGATGCGAGCCTGTTAAAATCCATTGCCCTGTTTTTTTTGACTCGTCGATGATGCCTTGTAAATAAGAAAGAAGCAGAGGAGCTTTTTGAACTTCATCGAGAATACAAGGGGCAGAATATCGAGAAAAAAAACCTTTAGGATCATGCAAGGCAAAATCCAAATTATCCGGATTTTCTAAGGAGACATAATTGAAATTTTTTCCAACAAGTTTGCTGAGCGTTGTTTTTCCTGATTGCCTGGGGCCGGTAATTAAAACTGCTGGAAATCCTTTGAGCAATTCTCCTATTTTTTGATAGAGGTATCGTTTTAACATAATAAAATTATTAGCCTTTTTTATAATATTGTCAAATATAAAATTGAATTTTATATTTGGTTAATGGAATATTAAGCAAGCGTGTCTGGCACCAAGATTGATTCCATTTCTTTCAAAACAAATTCAATGAGAGGAGAATACACATTTTGAAGCTGGGCTTTTTCAAGAGTATCGTAATAGATACTTTTGTTTTCAGTATGAATAACCAGGAGTGGGTAGCCTTGGCTTAATAATTGAAAATTTAAAAGAAGTCGCCCTATACGTCCATTGCCATCACTAAAAGGGTGAATCGCCTCAAACCAGGCATGTTGCATAATCATTCCTAGAGGGTCTTTAGTGACCTGCATTTGGGAGATAAGTTCTTCCATTTTTTCTGAAACTTTTAAAAAATTGGGAGGAATGAGGTTAGTACCCACAATTCGTACTGGATGATTTCTAAAATGTCCGGCATCAGTCAGAATTCCACTCATCAAAATTTGATGAAGTTCAAAAATTAAATTGAGGGTAAGTGTTTCTTTTTCTTTGGCAGCTTCTAAAATTTTAGTAAAGGCTTGGCGGTGATTACTTACCTCTAAATGTTCAACCAGAGAATGGCGTGGCACAACTTGGTTATCAAAAAGAATCGTCTGTGTGTCACGCAAGGTAAGAGTAGACCCCTCAATGCTGTTGGTATGGTAGGTAAATTGTAAAAGACAATGATCATGCCAATTTTTTTGTAACAACAAATGTTCTAAAAAGTTTTCTTTTTTAAAAGCCTCCAATTTTTTTTGCCATAAAGAAAGTGGGGCCTCTTTCTCCAATTTTTCATAAAAGGCATATTGGAGAAATATTTGTTTTATTTTTTCGATTTGGCGTGGATGAGGTTTTGTTTTTTGGTGTACCCAACGGTTTAAAGTAGCATGCGTAACGTTTAAAATTGTTGCCAGGGAGGTCTGGGTAAATTTCCCCTGCTTTAAGAGGGCATTAAGCCAAATGATATAATCTGCTATTACCATGGCCTTATTTTATATATTTTATAACTTTTTTTCAAGTAAAAATATATAAAATATAACTGTTATCTGGCGTAGGGGCCCGCCTTAGGCGGGCCCTCGTATCATCATTCCGGGCAACCGCAAGGGTTGCCCCTACTACAAAATTCTATTAGACAATACTCCAAAATTTGGTTAAGATATTGGAGTATGTTCCATAGAATACTTAACCCATTAAAATCTAACAGTTTTTTTATTTTTGGAGCCAGAGGAACAGGCAAATCAACCTGGATTAAAAATCAGTTTGATGCTCAAGATGTATTTTTTATCGATCTCTTGAAACCGGAGATTGAAGACCTTTATCGAAGAACTCCGCAGCTTTTGGAAAAACAAATCCTCTCCATGGAATCAAAGCCCAATTGGGTAGTTTTGGATGAGGTGCAACGATTACCTAAGCTACTTAACCTGGTCCATTCGCTTATCGAATCTCATGGAATAAAATTTATTCTCACTGGGTCAAGTGCCCGTAAACTTAAACGAGGACATGGTAATCTTTTAGCTGGCAGGGCTTATGTGTATCATTTGTATCCGCTTACAAGCATTGAAATGGGAGAATCATTCCATTTGGAATCTTGTCTCTTATGGGGAAGCTTGCCAAAAATATTAAGTCTAAATTCTCATGAGGAAAAAAGCGCATACTTAAATGCTTATGCATTAACTTATTTGCGCGAAGAAATTCAAATTGAGCAAGTGGTGCGTAAACTGGATCCCTTCCGTGACTTTTTGGAAATAGCCGCGCTCATGAGTGGCTGTATTATCAATTACAATAAAATTGCTAAGGATGTTGGATGCGACATCAAAACAGTTCAATCCTATTATCAAATCCTCGAAGACACCTGGCTTGGTTTTTATTTACCGGCTTTTCACAGATCGGTAAGAAAAAGTCAGCGACTCCACCCTAAATTTTATTTTTTTGACCTAGGGGTTAAACGAGCTTTAGAAAGAAGTTTGGATACCCAGTTGCATCCCAGTACTTCCGCTTATGGAGATTTCTTCGAGAGCTGGGTCATTTTGGAATTTTTCCGCTGGAATGAATATTATCAAAAAAACTACAAGCTTTCTTACTTTCAAACCCACCAGGGAGGTGAAATTGATCTCATTTTGTCTAAACCTAAGCAACCACCCATTCTTGTTGAAATCAAATCTTCCCAAAAAATTGATGAAATCGAGGTTAATAAACTGGCCACACGAGGTAAAGATTTTAAAACCCCACATCTTTATTATCTTTCACAATCCGAACAAACAATAAAACATGCCGGAGTCATCTGCTGCCCGTGGATGACCGGCCTCAAAAAAATTCTTGGGTAAAAGATATGTGGTAGCGTGCCTGGCACGATTGGATGTGGGTGTTGCACGATTGGTGTTTTAAGCAGCTTGTTTCAGTTTAAAATCGACCGCCTTACCCAAACGAGCCAAATAAACGATGAGTAAATCAAGACTAAACTTATCTATTTTGCCGTTCATCAACTCGGAAACTCTAGGTGGTTTTACTTCTAACTCCTTGGCAACTTCGGCCTGAGTAAGTTTAAGTCTTACAATTTCTTTCTCGAGAAGAATGATAAGGCGAGCTCTAGCTTCAAGATTAGCAGACTCCGCATCACTAAAACCAACATCTTTAAATACGTTTTTAACGGATTTTTTCATAATTTACTCCTTGATCTTTAAATTGCCAATTCGACGAATCAATTCTTGGTAATTTTTCTTTGCTATTTCAATATCCCGCTGAGAAGTTTTTTGAGTTTTCTTTTCAAAAGCATGCAAGATGTAAACTCTGTCTTTAAGTTTAGCAACATAGATCACTCGATGTTCACCGGGCCGATGAAGGCGAATTTCCAAAACTCCTTTTCCTACGCTCGCCATCGGTTTGTAATCTGTGGGTATAAGCCCCTGCTGAACACGATAAAGCTGATAGCCAATTTCAGCTCTAACTTTCTTAACAAAGCCTTGTACAATCTCACGGGACCTGCCCAACCACTTGAGACTTTTCAACATAGTATATGTTACGTAATCACGTAACTTTTGTAAAGGATTATTTTACTCAATATAGGCGTAACATCTGCTTCAAATGCTTTGCAAGCGTGCCTGGCACCAAGATTACAAAGATTCCAATCGCTTCGCTAAAACAGCATAATCCCTTTTCACTGCCATGGCGGTTCGGTAGGAACCGTAACACTGTTTTGCCAACGCGTAGGTACTCACATTCTGGTTGAGTTCCATTTGAGCAAACATATCGGCACGGTGAGTGGGGCCAATCAAAACACGAAAGCGATACGATGGATGAACTTGAACAAGCTCCGCTGGTGTCAGGATGTCTTCGGGACGATGTCGCAATAATTTACTGGGAACACGCAAACACGTTTTAGCAAAACGTGAATCCTCACCGTTTCTTTGGATCAAGAAGCTTCTGTTCTCACCTGCAATACCAATTCTCCTCGAAGACACCAGAGAAAGCAGTTTCTTAAACCGGATATCGTGATGACGAATTTGTGCAAATGCCGCCCAAAATATTCGAACATGTTTGAATTCTTTTTGATCCAAATTCAAAACCAGATTCACTAGACGATCCGCCAGAACTTTATCGGCATGAACCTTCAACCAATCCACGAGCAAAGACTGAACGCGCCAATCGCCTTTAAGACCTTCAATCGACGCGGCAACCAAGGTGTCTTCAATGTTGGGATTTTGGACTGGTTTTCCGAACAACCGAAAACCAATACCAATCAAACACGATGTCAACTCGTCGCCTGATGGGTAAAACTCAGGAATAATTGTACGCTTAAAAGTCATAGCTTAATTCCAGCGCCAGTTTCGCAAAACACTTCTGCACATGTGAGGACCACTGGGGGTTTTGATCCTGGTTTTTAACCCAATCCAGAGCTTCTAAAAGTTCTGCCTGAGAAGGGTTCATTTTGATGCAATCGGCAATGTCTTGACCACGATCACAGTAAGCAAATAACTTTGATTTAAGAACATCGATATCCTTTGTGCCACGCGTGGTGATTCCCATGAGCGCGAGTGCGCCACCACCTATAACAATTCCTGAGAACGAGGTATTTTTTGAAAACAGAAAATCATCGAAATCCTGAATGACAGAGACAACATCCATGGGTGTGATTATATAGCATACCCAATGCTCAGGCAAGTTATAAATCTATTTTCCAGAACATCGGTTTTCATCCGATATTCAAAAGCAACTCAAGTGATTATTATGTTTGTTTTATTTAGTTATTTCAATGAATTTTCAAAAGGTTGGAAACCGAGAGAAGCATCTGAAGTTACATTTCATGGATAAATTTATCGTAAAATCAGGGAGGAAAAGTTGTAGAGAAAAATAAAGAAAAATGATTATTTTTTATGTAGGGACGCGATAAATTACACCCCTACAAAAGGAATGTGGCAGTAGTAATTTAAAGTATCCCTTGATATTCAAAACTTACCAAAAGTTTTGCTTTTAATGCCCGCGCAATTCGCTCTAAAAGATCAAGTGATGGCGTACGCTTATCTATTCCGGATTCTAAGCGAGCAATAACAGTTTGGCTGGTTTTTGCGCGTGCCGCAAGTTCTGCCTGAGTAATACCAACTTTGAGACGAGCATCACGAATCAACCGAGCAATTTTACTAATAGATTTTTCGTGTTGAAAATAAAAACTAAACTCAGAATCTTTGAGTTCTTTTTTGATTACATCCTTTAAGGCTATTCTTTTTGCTTTCATGATAATGACGAAACTGAACTCTGACAGAGTTGAAACTATTCTGTTCAATCTGATCAAGCGCTTCCAATAATCGAGCTCGTTCCTTTTTTGGTAAATCCTTCATGTAATCCAACACAGGAGATCTACCAGAAGCAATTGTATAAAGGGTCTGTTGAAGAATGTCATTCCTCTGTCATCCCTGCGAAGGCAGGGATCCAGAACTTATTGAAAAGACTGGATTCCCGCCTCCGCGGGAATGACAGAATTAGTGGAAAACTACATTTTTCAACAAGCCCATAAAAAGTGATTTTCATCTACTTTATGAATATATCCAATTGGATATAAAATTTCAAGGATTATTTTCAGGCAACGCTTATCGGTGTCATTGATTTTTCAATGGCTTGCAAGCGTGCCTGGCACCAAGATTCACCAAGATTACGATTACGAAATGACTTTCATTTTCTATCTCTTGGTTTATAATCTTTATTGTGAAACGCAAAACCAAAAATAGAGCTAAAAAAAATAGTAGAAAAAAGCAGAAAGTCATTACGCTAACTCCGCAAATGACCCGTAATATCTTGGCTGTTATCCGTTCTGCCGATTTTGTGCAACAAGTACGCTCTTACCTTTAAATAACATGAAAACCGTTCATCCTTATTTTCTTATTCTGGGCAAATTGACCAAAGAGGGGGTGCGTTACGGAGTTGTTGGCCAAATAGGAGCTTCTTTCTATGGCTCTGATCAAACCACCTATGATCTGGATATTTTTGTGGAACCCCAAGAAAAAAATCTTTCCAAGGTAAGGCGCCTGCTTAAAAAAGAAGGGTTGATAGAAATAGCTATTGTCGGAGGCCAAGCGGTAAAACCTTCTCCGACAAATAAAGAGGTGATTGATCGGCAGATCACCCTTTTGTATGCCGACCCTTATGGTTTGACCATTGATGTGCTTACGGCTATTAGCGGAGTTAATTTTAAAAAGGTTTGGAAAGGAAAAAAACTTTTTAAAATGAGGGAAGAAAAAATTTATGTGGCTTCCTTAACAGATATTATTCATTCCAAAAAGAGTGCGAACCGACCCAAAGATCGTCTTCATTTGTCCCGACTTAAGGCTTTACTTAAAAAATAATGCTTTGCACGCGTGCCTGGCACAAAGATTCTGGCACCAAGATTCACAAGATTTTACACCAATCTTCGATAGTTGCAGTTTAGAGCCTTGGCTAATTTTTTAGCCACTTGAAGACCGATGGTTCTTTTGTTTCTTTCCATTTCGGAAATATGGCTTTGCCTGATCCCCGTTTTTTTTGCCAGATCTTTCTGAGTCATCTCCTCCCTATAACGGTAGGCTTGAATTGTTCCACCAGGAGTACCAATGAGGGGATCGCGTTTCTTGAGAATCTCATGCATTTTATCAGAAGAAATATAATCATCCTTGGCTTGAAGAAGCTTCAAAAGGTCCTTTTTAATTTCTAAAATCCTCGAATAGGAAATACGTGAGGGAACAAACCTAATCCACCCTGCTTTTCCTTCAATAGTAATTGCTTCCATAATTTTTAGTAAATGTCCTTTCTATCGGCAATCTTTTCAATGAAAACCGTGATGATATTGGATTCATATCGATAGATAACTCTATAGTTCCTTTTTAATTTTGCCTTTAGATAACCATCCCATTTGCCTGCTAAAAATCCTATCTGCCATCCTTTAGGAAATGGACCATCGCGTTCTAAATCATTTAAAAACATATCATAAAGCTTTGCAACCTTGGGAGGAATATCCCTCAACATTTTTTCAATCTTTGGCGGTGCTTTTACAATCCATTTCATTTTAATATTATCCCATAAATGGGATATTTTCAAGAAATTAATTCAAAACTCAAAAACTCCTAAGCAAGCTTAAGCAATTTTCATGCTAAAAATAGACCCATGAATTTTAAAGGATTATGAGAGGGAAATGATTATTTTAAATCAAAAGAAGTTTGAAAATCGAACCATGAGGTAAAGTTGTGGTTTTCGTGCCCTATTTATTTATCTTTGTCATCACGAGGAGGCCTATGGCCGACGTGGTGATCCAGGTTAAAGAGAGCCTGGATTGCTTTAGCCCCTACGTTGCCCCCCAACGGGGCCCCTTTGGGTTGGCGCAGTTCTCGCTCCCTCATGTCTACGATGTGGCACTGATATCAATTATTTTCCAATGGTTTGCAAGCGTGCCTGGCACCAAGATTGTAAGACTCTACCCCCTCCAACTCCCCCTTACAAAGGGGGAGAGTACAGATGGATCCCGGCCTTCGCCGGGATGACAAGAGCAGCATGGATGACAGAGTGGGGGAGACATTTTTCAACAATCCCTCAATGTAGGCGTAACATCAGCTTCATAGGGACTTTAATCCAGGTTTATTGGATTTGAATGCTTTGCACACGTGCCTGGCACAAAGATTCGGAACCCGCCCCTACACTACAAAAGGGATGTGGAACTGGTAGGTAATTTTTTTAAGAAGGTAAACTATAAATAATTTTTTCATAAAGCCCTATATATTGAACAAACAAAGGAAAAAGAGATTTGGCACCAGAGTCATCCCTTTCGTCCCATGGCACATCAACTAGATCATGCCAAACACTATTTGTTAAATTTGTAGAAATGGGGATGGAAATATCTGCTAATTGACTTTTCTGTTCATCACGATTTAAAGTTTTTAACCGTCTATAAATATATTCCTCAACTCCTGCAGGATTAGTATCTTTTCTCAATAATGCTGAACAATCAGCTGTTAAGTACCATTGCTGGTTACCCTCATAATCAAAATATTCCATTTTAATTTTCCAATTACTATCAACATGAGTAACAAGGTAAGATTGTTGCTTAGGAAATGTAATAATAGATTTATAATCAGATACTCCAGCTACACCATATACTGGCAAAAGTTGTGAATTATCTCTAATACCAAGAAAATAGTCATCCCCACCTCGAATAGCCTTAAAACCAAATTCTGCCCTTAAATTACTAATAGCATCGAGCAAAGCAGTAGAATTGCTCAATCTACTATCTAAAACCCATTCTTCTGTATCACTATGCAACTGCGCTAAATAAGTAGTTACATCTACTTCTTCTAATCGAGCAGTTTCCTCAAGTGTTGGAAAATGAAATCCACATTTTGCAACAAGAAGCTGTTTATAAAATTTTTCATAATCAAATACTTGTTCTTTAACAGGATCACTCCAAGGCCAAGCACCAGGAACTTCAACAGTCTTCATATAATTAGCCTTGTTCATAAAAGATTCTTTCTGAAAATCAAAAAAGAATGCGCCTCCAGCTAATAAGGACAAATCACACACATCTACTTCATTCTCACGCCCTCCTTTTTTTGCTAAATCTATAAATTCATATCTATACTCACCTGGAATATTTGGATCATCCAAACGGAAAAAAAGAGAAAATGAATCACAGGATACACCAGACTCAGCAGATAACCTGGCCGTAATTTCATTACGGGCATCTCTAGGTTTTGCACCAATAAAACTTATCAGGTTTTTTTGATCATCTGCGGAAAATTCATCAAGATTATCATCTGAGCTAAGCACCCCATGAGTATTAACACCTTCACAAATTTGGGTAGCCCCTTCGTGACCAAAGGTATCTAAATTATATTTTTCTTCGATCAAAAGAGCATCTGCATCATTAAGCTTACCGTCGCTTTGGTAGAGCTGAACAACTGTTCCGGCAAGCGCATTAAAATCGACCATAAAAACCTCCCATGATTATTTAATGAAACACGATAGAATTGACATTGCCCCTTTTGAACTTAGAGCCGAGTGGCAATAAGAGGTATACTTCTTATACAAGTAGTAAATCAAGGAAAATTAAAAAAAGAAAATGACGCGGTGGGTAAAGATTAAACAGGGTTTTTAAAAGCCCAGACTATAATACTTGTGATAATTCTGTAATAGCTCTTTCAACACTCTTTCGTGTTAACTCAGTAGAACTTTCTTTAAGATTCTTGCCCTCATCAACAAAGGGAAAATTCGGAATATGTGCTACTGTATGAGCATGCCATGTAAGCTTATAAACAGGAGGATCATAACTTGCACCATTTGCAGCCTTCTGCTCTTCTAACTTCCAAGATCCTTCATTCTTTGTAAAACTATTTTGTCCTCCAGATATATTCCCCCATGAAACTAGAACTGTGCCAGGAGAAGGGTCTGATCTACGTCCTTGAATTCTGTAATAAACTGTTCCAACATCAACACCCTTAAATTCCCCTCTGACACTATATGTGAGAATATCCCCACTTAGCTTCGAATCACTATTACCATTACCACTAGCAATAATTCTATCAAAAGCTGGTTTATTCTGACCTAATAATATTTTTACCGCTTCATTAATATTTCTAATTGTTACATACCCAACAATTGTTCGGTCAAAATCAAAAGTATTACCACCTAAATCATTAATAGTTGGTTCTGGATCCGAAGTGACTTTATTTAACCTTCCTGAAAATTGAGAAGCTGGTACTGGAGGTAAAGGCGCCACAGGCACTGCCCCTGGTACTTCAGGAGGAAGTACCACTCCTGGTACATCAGGTACTCTAGGAGGTACTGGTGTTCTCCCACCAGGGGGAACTGGTACTGCTCCGGGGACAGGAGTTACGCCTGGTGCTGGTGTTGCCCCTTCTACAGGCAGCGCTTCACCACCCGCTGGTGCTGCTCCTTCTACTGGCGCACCCTCTACTGGTTGCCCACCTTCTTCAACTGCGGTTTCTGCACCCTCAGTTGATTCTTCTGATTCTGTATCATCTGTAATTGTTCCTGGCGCAATGCTAAAACGAAGACCCGCCCCAAAAGCCGATCCACCAACAGAATGACCAATATTGTTATTAAAATAAATCGATGAAACTCCAATGCTTCGATAACCCGCACGCGCACGAAGGCCGGCTGTAAAATCAATCTTTTTTCCCTTCATCAAAAAATCTAAACCTAACTGCGCACCCGCTCCCACATAGGTGTTGGTGGTTACAAAGGGATCAGAAAGCCCACTCCCAAAAGGAGCCTGCCCACGCATAATGCCCATCTCGGCATAGGGCCCTAACGAAATGCCAATATTTTTTAAACGAAGTTCGGCACCTGCACTAACATCCAAACCATAGCGGTCCATCTGAGCATTTGTTTTTTGATCATCAATGTTTTTCCGGGTTTGTGAAACAACAGCAGCACCTTCTATGTAGAGCAAGCCATTATTAGCATGAAAGCCAAACGTTTCTTCGGTTCCTAAATACGCACCTTCGTTATCCTTTTTTGTTGTGAAAATATCAACGCCGCCACCAACATAGGGCGTAATTTTAATGGCCATGTCATGCCTCCCGCTGCAACCTGAATGGGCTCAATTGAATGAAAACTCAAGTAAAACCAATCTTCAAATGCGGTATCGGCCTTCCCTTGAAAAAAGTTGTGAGGAATTTTTAAATTGAAGTAAAATTATATAACCTATTGATTTATATATGTTTTATTTGTAATTTGAAGGGGGTTGGCTATCCTCTTGGATGAGATTTTTCATGGGCCTTTATTTTTTATTTTCTTCTTCGATCCTAACTTTCAAAAATTCTACATCCATCTTATCACTGGGACGAATTGTATCCTTCATGCGAATTAATAATTCTTTTTTAACAACAGGAATTGAAACTCCATCTAATGAAAAAAATTCGATGCTATTTTTAGCTTCAGTATAATCAATGCCACAAGCCTTGAACTTCTGGCGCGCGTGAATAGCGGCCATCTGTTGAATCATCCATTGATGAGCCTCTTTCATAGTTTTAAATCGATAAACCCCTTTAGGAATAAGAGCCCTTCCCTGAATTTGAGACATTGTTTTTTGTAAAATTCTGGCATCGTTGAGAAAATTCTCTCTTCCATGGCGACTCGTAATAAGCTTCATAATAATAAATTATAAGACTCAAAAAGTGATAAGTCAATGAGGGTCCTATCCCCTCGGATGAAATTTTTCATGGGCCTCAATGAGGTGTTTTCTAGAAACATGGGTATAAATTTGGGTGGTGGAAATATCGGCATGCCCCAACATCACCTGAACCGATCGCAAATCGGCCCCACCTTCCAGCAAATGAGTTGCAAAAGAATGACGCAAACTATGCGGTGAAATATTTTGTTTAATACCGGCTTTCAAGGCATAAAATTTAATGCGCTTCCAAAAAGCCTGGCGAGTAAGCACCTTTCCAGACCCATTTATAAAAACAAATTTAGATACATTTTGTTTTAAAATCTTTTTTCGAACCCCTTCCAAGTATTCCTTCATCTCACAAATGGCAAATTTACCCATGGGAACCAAGCGCTCTTTTCTGCCCTTCCCATAAGTTTTTAAATACCCTTCTGTTAAATGCACATCATCCATTTTTAAATTAACAAGCTCAGAAACCCGCAAACCGCTTGCATACAACAGTTCTAGCATGGCTCTATCTCTTTGGCCGCGTTTTGTTTTTAAATCGGGAGCATTTAAAAGTTTATCAACATCCAGTCGTGTAGGAGCATGAGGAAGCTTGCGTCCCAGCTTGGGCGAATCTACCTTTTGTGAAATATCTTCCTTGGTAAATTTTTCTTCAAAACAAAATTTGAAAAAATTACGAAGCACCACCAAATGACGAGCCAAACTTCTGGCCACCAAACCCTTCTTTTTTTGCCAAATAAGGTATTTAAGGAGATGTTGTTCATTTAATTCATTCAAAATGGGCACAGCACGCTGTGCCCCTACACTCACAAATTCTGCAAAGGTGGCTAAATCGTGCGAATAAGCCTCGAGGGTTTTTTTAGATAAGCCTTTTTCAACAACGATGTAGTTTAAATAATGATCGATAGCTTCATCCAAATTCATGATGGGAGGATAGCAAATTTTAAGGAAAATGTCTCCTTAACTCCCCCCACCCCCTCTTATCTTAAGAGGGGGCAAGCTCCGCAGGAGCGCGGGGGCGTTATTTTCTTTTGATTTTCAAAAAATCATCCGCTAAAGTTTGGGCATGCGCCTTTTCCCCTTCGATCATGAGGTAAAAAAACCTCTCAAGTTTTTTCCGAAATCGTCCAAAGATTTAACCGGTGATATCTTAGAAATAGGCCCAGGGCGGGGGGGTCTTTTGTTTTACTTGGCGAGTTTGCAACCTCATAAAAAATTCATTGCCATCGAGTTGGGTAAAAGCCGTTTCTTAAAACTTTCTGAAAATATTCAAAAAAAGAAGTTAGAAAACATCACTCTCATTGGAGGTGATGCCAGAATTGTTGTTCCCCAATATTTTTCAGAAAATACCTTCGAAATTATTTATGTTCTTTTTCCAGACCCCTGGCCTAAAGGTCGTCATGCTTTTCGAAGGTTATTAAGTAAGGAGTTTGTATGGCTTTTAAGCCATGTATTAAAACCTGAAGGAAAATTAATCATTGGTACCGATGTTCAAAGCTATGCCAAAAAAACCCAAACTCTTTTAAGAGAAGTGCACTGGCTTAAACCCACTCATGATGGATTTTTGCCCAACCTGCCCGAACTTCCAGAAACTTTTTTTGAAAAAAAATGGAAATCCATGGGACGTAAAAATTATTTTTTAAAGTTGATGAAAAAGTTTAATTTTTAAAATAAGAAGAAATTGTCATTGCGAGGCCCATCTAAGGGCCGAAGCAATCCAGGTTATGAAAAAACCAGCAACTTATATCATAGCCAATAAACAAAATGGAACTTTGTATACTGGAGTTACATCAAATTTAATCCAACGTATCTACCAACATAAAAACAACATGGAAGAAAGTTTTACTAAAAAACATGACTGCAAAATGTTAGTTTATTTTGAATCTCATAACACAATGCAACAGGCAATAATTAGAGAAAAACAAATTAAAGCTGGATCTCGAAAAAAGAAATTGGCCCTGATAGAATTACTAAATCCAGATTGGAATGATTTGTATGAGGAAATTTTAAATTATTAACCTGGATTGCCACGTCGCCTAACGGCTCCTCGCAATGACTCACGACTACCGTACTATTTCAAAATTAAAACACTATATTATTTTTAATCCCCTAAACATTCTTTGATAACGTCTAAGAGTTGTTTGTCTTGGTAGGGTTTATAAAGGCGGGCTTTTACTTTAAAACGTTGCATTTCCTCATCCATCCCTGTTTCATCTATCCCGCTAATCACAACAACAGGAATATTTTTGGTTTCTTCTTTTTCGGCAAGCATTTCTAAAACAGCAGAACCTTTGCCATAAGGCATCCGCCAGTCTAAGAGAATAAGATCAGGCAAAATGGCTCGGGCTTTTTCAATGGTGGCTGCTCCATCGTAAGCACAACTCACATCAAAACCACATTGTTGTAACCGTTCTGAAAGAACAGCTACAAACTCTTCTTCGTCATCAGCTACAAGTATTTTTTTGTTTTGAGTTTTTGTCATCATTTTATGATTTCAAAAAATCTTCACGGTAAATCCGAATACACCCAACAAACAAAGCTGTAATAACTGGGCCCATTAAAATACCAATGGGACCAAAAAGACGAATTCCCCCCAAAAGAGAAAAGAAAATAAGCAAAATATGAATTTTGGCCTTCCCCTTCATGATGTAAGGTTTTAAAAAATTATCCACACCCGAGATAAGTAAAAAACCATAAAGAAAAAGAAAAGTTCCCCAAACATAATCTCCTTTAAAAAGAAAAACGAGAGAGATGGGAAGCCAAATGGATGTGGCTCCAACAATGGGAATTAACGAGGCAAAAAAAGTAAGCGAACCAAAAACCATGGGCGCTGGAACCTTGGCAAACCAAAAACCAACACTGGCCAAAAAAGCCTGAAAAAGAGCCGTTACCAGATAACCATACACTGTGGCCATCACCATGTTTCTAAGCTCTGAGGTAAGCCTTTGTTCGTGCTTAACCTCTAAGGGCGATAAATCCATCAAGATTTTAAAAACCTGTTTTCCCTCCACAAAAAGAAAATAAATACTCACATGCATCACCAAAAAACTAAAAATAAAAGTGGCTGTTTGTCCCAAAACAGCAGGTGAATAACTATAAACATACTTCGCCGTCTCAGCAGCTATTTTCTTGGATAAGCCGGCTATATCAAGCACAAGATTAAAGTTGGATTTAAGAAAAGAATCCAGGGGAACAATCCATTTTTGTTCAAAATCACTTGAAATAAGATAAGAAAAAAAACGGGAAATATCCAAATTTGAAAAAAAATCAATCGATTGATTAATCACCATAATCATCACCAAACTTAAGGGAATGATGAGAATCAACAGGATAAGCAGCGTGGTAATAAAGGAAGCAAGATGGGGTTTCTTTAATTTTTTAGAGATGGAATCATAAACAGGATAAATCAGAAGAACAAGAATAGAGGCTAATAAAACAGGAATAAGAACAGGTTTAAGAAGAAATAAAAAAACACACCCTAAAAGAAGTAATAAAACAAGAAAGGCTTTCTGTTCACTAATTGATTTCAATAATTCCCCCCTTAGAATTCTTGATTTTTACTTCGCTTTTTTCTTATCTTTTTTTGTTTTTTCTTTTGGTTCTTTTTTTGCCGTGGTTTTTTTAGCTTTTTCTTTCTTTTCTACCTTGGCTTTTATCTTGGGTTCCTTGGGAGATGTAGGTTCTCCTTTTGCTTTCGCTTTCGCAGCCCCTTCACCAGGCAAGTATTGAATTAAAGCCATTGCTGCCGCATCACCAGGACGATAACCCAACTTAACAATACGGGTATACCCTCCATGGCGATCCTTAAAACGCGGAGCCAATTCATCAAAAATCTTTTTTACTATGGTTTCGGATCTTAAAAAATTAAAGGCTTCTCTTTTGGCAGATAAATCATTCTTTTTTCCAATAGTAATCATACGATCTGCAAAACGCCTGAGTTCTTTGGCTTTATGCAGTGTAGTACGGATACTTTCCTTATCTACCAACGAATTAACCATATTACGAAATAAAGCCCAACGATGGCTGGTTGTTCTGCCTAATTTTCTGCCTGATACTTGATGTCTCATAATTTCGCCTTAAATGATATCGTTTGATTGAGTTGTTTGTTCATCAGTTGGGAAAACCCATCCATCAATTTTCATCCCCAAAGATAAACCCATTTCGGTTAAAATTTCTTTAATTTCATTAAGAGATTTTCTGCCGAAATTTTTTGTTTTTAACATTTCACCCTCGCTCTTTTGCACCAGTTCACCAATATAGCGAATATTGGCATTTTGGAGACAATTGGCAGAACGTACTGATAATTCCAATTCTTCCACACGACGATTAAGGTTTTCGTTGAACTGAGCCTTTTCTTCCTTTTCTTCAACAGGAAGAGGTTCAATATTTTCATCGAAATTAATAAATGCCTGCACCTGATCCTTCAAAATCTTGGCCGCAAAAGCTACTGCATCTTCAGGAAGCACAGCTCCATTGGTCCACAACTCTAAATTTAAAGCATCATAATCGGTATCTTGTCCCACACGAGCATTGGTAACCGTATACGTTACTCTTTCAACAGGTGAAAATTGTGAATCCATAAAAATGGTACCAACAGCTGCCCGAGAATCTTTGTTACGTTCAGCCAAAATATAACCCTTGCCCATCTTTACTTTCATTTCCATCTCAAGCTTGGCTTCTTCGCCCAAGGTGGCAATGTGATGATTGCCATTTAAAATCTCAACAACTCCACCCGTATCAATGTCACTTGCTTTAATAACCCCAGGACCTTCGGCCTTAAGCGTAATGGTGGCTTCTTCACCTTGAAGAAGTTTAAGTTTTAACTCCTTCAAATTAAGAATGATGTTGGTTACATCTTCTTTAACTCCAGGAACGGTTGAAAATTCGTGGAGCACCCCTTCTATCTTCACAGAAACCACAGCTCCACCCTGCAAAGATGAGAGTAAAATTCTTCTCAAACTATTTCCCAGGGTGATCCCAAAACCCCTCTCCAAAGGTCTGGCAATAAACTTGCCATAAGTATTGGTGTGGGTGTCTTGATCGATTTCAACAAATCGGGGACGGATTAAATTTCTCCAGTTTTTGTAGATAAGAGTCATTGATGCCTCCAGTTAATTTTCAAAAAAATAAAAAATTACTTCGAATAAGATTCAACAATTAAATTTTCACTAATCGGCATGGTAATTTGCTCACGTAACGGCAATGCCTTTATGGTTGCCATCATTTGTTCTTTATCGAGTGTAATCCATTCGGGGATTCCACGCCGCTCACTTGCCTCTAAGGCCCCTAAAATACGAGTTACTTTGCGACTTTTTTCTTTTACAGAAACAGTGTCCCCAGGCTTTAAAAAATAAGAAGGAATATTTACCTTCTTACCATTCACAATAAAATGACTTTGCGTTACTAAAAGCCTGGCCTCATTTCGTGAATTAGCAAAACCCATGCGATACACCATGTTATCTAAACGAGATTCTAAAAGTTTAAGAAGAGTTTCTCCTGTAATACCCTTAGTTCTTTCAGCCTTTTCAAAAATTCTACGAAATTGTCTCTCTAATACGCCGTAGTATTGCTTTACTTTTTGTTTTTCACGAAGCTGTAAACCAAACTCAGACAGTTTGCTTTTGCGCCCCTGGCCATGTTGCCCAGGAGGATACTCTCTGCGCTCAATAGCACATTTTTCGGAATAACAACGGTCGCCTTTCAAGAAAAGTTTTAACCCCTCTCGACGACATAAACGACAAACAGATTCACAATATCTTGCCATAAAATTTAAACTCTCCTCTTTTTCGGAGGACGACACCCATTATGAGGAATGGGGGTTACATCCTGAATTTTAGTAATGCGGATACCCACGGATGAAATTGCGCGTAGTGCCGCTTCTCTACCTGCCCCAGGCCCCCTTACAAAAGCAACAACCGATCTTAAACCATGCTCAGATGCCTTTCTACCCGCTTCTTCTGCTGCCACTTGAGCTGCAAAAGGAGTGGATTTTCTGGATCCCTTAAAACCCCTAGCTCCAGCAGAAGACCAAGCCAAAGTATTTCCTTGATAATCTGTAATGGTAATAATGGTGTTATTAAAAGTGGCTTGCACATGCACCACACCATGCGCCACATTTTTTCTTACCTTTTTTCTTTTATAGGCCCTTTTATCTACAGGCTTCTCAGTTTTAACCGCCTCACCTGAAACTGTTGGCAACTTTTGTTTTTCTTTTCCCATTTCTATCTAACCTCTCTTATTTACTGGTTGGCGCTTTCTTTTTGCCGGCAACCGTTTTTCTTGGACCTTTTCTGGTTCTCGAATTTGTTTTAGTTCTTTGTCCTCGCACTGGAAGATTTTTCTTATGACGAAGACCGCGATACGTTCCCAAATCAATTAAACGCTTAATGTTCATGGATACTTCGCGTCTTAAATTTCCTTCTACAGGGTAACTAGAATCGATAACCGAACGAATTTTTGCCAATTGATCATCACTTAATTCATCTGCAATTGAATCGGGAGTAATGCCCGCACGCTCTAATATGTCCATAGCTCGCGAACGCCCAATACCATACACATAGGTTAAAGCGATTTTAACTCTTTTACGACCTGGAATGTCTACTCCTGCTATTCTTGGCATTTATCCTCCATTAACCTTGCTTTTGCTTATGACGTTTATTTTCACAAATAATCCGCACAATCCCTTTACGACGGATAATTTTGCACTTTTCACAAATTTTCTTAACCGATGATCTTACTTTCATAGTTCCACCAATCACTTGGCCCGATAGATAATACGCCCCCTGCTTAAATCATAGGGAGATAATTCGAGCCTTACTTTATCTCCAGGAAGAATTTTAATAAAATGCATCCTCATCTTTCCTGAAATATGGGCCAAAACCTTGTGCCCATTTTCTAACTCAACTCTAAACATGGCATTTGGAAGCGGTTCTAATACAGTTCCTTCAACTTCAATCGCTTCTTCTTTTGCCATCGTAAACCTCTTTTTACAACACACTTAAAATTCTGGGCCCATCCTGCGTGCAAGCAATTGTATGCTCAAAATGCGCCGATAATTTTTTATCCTTTGTCACCACCGTCCACTTATCTTTTAAAACTGAAACCTCATGGGTTCCCTCATTCAGCATGGGTTCGATAGCTAAAACCATTCCAACACGAATCCTGGGGCCACATCCTTTTAACCCAAAATTAGGAACTTGTGGTTCTTCATGCATCTGCCTGCCAATTCCATGCCCTACAAAATCTCTTACAACCGAATACCCTTTTGCTTCAGCATAGGATTGAACAGCATAACCAATATCCCCAATCCGTGCCCCGTCCACAACACAATCAATACCCCGCATCAGAGCTTCCTGTGTTGTTTGCATCAGTCTTACTGCCGATTCAGAAACCTGCCCTACTCCCATCGTCATAGCAGCATCTCCAACATACTCATCGAGAGTAACACCACAATCAATGCCAACAATATCACCTTCCTTTAACTCTCTTGGTCCTGGAATACCATGTACCACCTCTTCATTAACTGAGGTGCAAATTGCTTTAGGATATCCCCTATAACCAATAAAAGTTGGAATACCACCTCGTAAACGAATATGTTCAGCAGCTATTCTATTGAGGTCATCGGTTGTCATCCCGGGAGAAACCACCTCTTTTAATTGTAAAAGAACTTCTGCGACAATTTTTGCCGCCTTTGCTATTTTTTCAATCTCATCCGGAGACTTCAAAACAATCAATTTACTGATACCCCATTTAAAGCCTTTTCAATCCGATCAAAAATCGCAGTTTTATCCCCCAAACCATCAATATTTTTTAAAACGCTTTCTTTGGTATAATACGAAATCAAGGGAGCTGTTTGTTCTTTATAAATATGCAATCTGCGACGAATTGTTTCTTCTTTATCATCATCTCTTTGATAAAGGTCGCCTCCACAACGATCACATTTTTCTGGAGCCTGCTCTACATGATAACCCGCTCCACAAATTCGACATTCTCTTCGTCCCGTTAATCTTCGAACCAGTTCCTTCTCGGTTAATTCAAAATTAAGGACCACATTAACTTGCTTGCCCTGGTGACCAAGCCATTCCTTTAAAACATCGGCTTGATTTAAAGTTCTGGGAAACCCATCTAAAATATAACCATCCCTACAATCGCCCAAACTCAAGCGTTTCTTAACAATTGCAATCACAATATCATCAGGTACCAAAGAACCCGAAGAAAGGTACTTTTCAGCTTTTAAGCCTTGCTCTGTACCTTCTGCACAGGCCTCTCGAAGCATTTGACCAGTAGAAATAGCTGGTACCTTCAATTTATTTCTCAAAAGAACCGATTGGGTTCCCTTACCACATCCTGGTGGTCCCAAAAGAATCAAATTCAAGATCGTCTCCCCTTAAATTTTCCTGTTTTACCACCCAAAAAACCTTCATAATTCCTGGTCAGCAAGTGAGATTCTACTTGAGCTACTGTATCCATGGCTACTCCAACAACAATCAGAAGTGAAGTACCACCAAAGACCGAAGCCAAACTTGCAGGAATGCCAAACTGGCGAATAAGTATGGTGGGCAAAATGCAAATCACTGCAATGTAGATGGCCCCACCTAAAGTTGTTCGGCTTAAAATCATATCGATATAATCCGAGGTTGATTTGCCAGGCCTAATACCAGGAATATATCCGCCATTTTTTTTCAAATTTTCTGCTACATCAGTTGTATTAAAAGTAACTGCTGTATAAAAATAACAAAAGAAAACAATCATTCCCACATAGAGAATATCATGGAAAAGACCACCAGTTAACATGGCAGAAACTTTTTGCATCAACTCACTATTCCAAAACTGCGCTAGAGTTGCTGGAAACAAAAGAATAGAAGATGCAAAAATAGGAGGAATAACTCCTGCCATATTTAACTTTAACGGCAAATGAGTACTTTGTCCTCCATAGAGCTTTCTACCAATCACTCTTTTAGCATACTGGATAGGAACTCTTCTTTGACTTCGCTCAAAGAAAATAATTGCCGAAATCACCAAGTAAACAAAAGCCAGTAAAACTAGAAAACCAAGTAAACCACCAAACTGCTCCTTGGTTCCCCATGCATCACGAAAGGCCCCTGGAATTCGAGTGACGATACCAGCAAAAATAACAAGCGAAATACCATTGCCAATACCACGCTCGGAAATTTGTTCACCCAACCACATAATAAAAGCCGTGCCACAAGCCAGGGTTAACATGGTTGTGAGATAAAAGCTCATCCCTCCTACTCCAGGAAGGAGAACCTTTTGCTGTTCCAAACCATAGCTAATTCCAAAACCCTGAATCAAAGAAAGCAATACCGTACCATACCGTGTGTATTGAGTGATTTTTTTACGCCCATAATCACCTTCCTTCGATAATTTTTGCAACGAAGGGATAGAAACCGTTAAAAGTTGCAAAATAATCGAGGCACTGATGTAAGGCATAATCCCCAAGGCAAAAACTGAAAATTGCTCTAAGGCACCACCGGAAAAGAGATTAAAAATGTCAAAGACCGTACCTTGCGAAAAAATTCTTTTCAAGGCATCTACATGAATACCGGGAGTTGGAATAAAAACTCCCACCCGATAAACACCCAGCATCAATATCGTAAAAAAAATCCTTTTTCTCAGCTCTGGAATTCGGGTTAACCCCCCTAGTCCTCCTCCCGCCACTTGTCCCCCTTATTGTACGGTTACGGCTTGACCGCCCGCTTTTTCAATTTTGGCCTTGGCAACACCTGAAAAACAAGCAGCTTTAATCACCAAAGCATGTTTAATTTCTCCATCACCCAAAATTTTCAATCCACTCCCTAACTTTTTAACCAGGCCATTTTTTTTCAAAAAATCAAAATCAATTTGTGTATTTGCTGGAAACTTGGCCAACGCGGCAATATTAACAATCGCAAAAATCTTTTTAGAAAGCGATACAAAGCCACGCTTGGGAAGCCTGCGTTGAAGGGGCATTTGACCACCTTCAAATCCTCTCTTATGAAAACCACCCGAACGAGCTTTTTGACCTTTATTTCCACGTCCCGATGTTTTGCCATGGCCCGAAGATTCACCTCGGCCCAATCGCTTTCTGTTTTTTACTGCCCCCTTGGGAGGTCTTAATTCATTAAGAAGCATATAAACTCCAAACTATAAAATCGTTACCAAGTGAGAAACTTTTTTAACCATTCCACGAATAGCAGGACTATCTAAGAGCTCACGCACTTGGTTTATTTTCTTAAGTCCTAAACCCTTTACTGTTTGTCTTTGCCTCTTGGAAGTTCCAGCAATACTATGGATCATCTTTACTTTAATTTTTTTCTCAGTCATTTTAAGAGGCCTCTCTCACATTTACTTTCACTAAATTTTGAATTCCATTGAATGTCGCTTTCACCACATTGTGCGGGTTACGTGTTCCTAAACATTTGGAAAGAATGTTATGAATTCCTGCCGATTCAAAAATAGCACGAACCACGCCCCCAGCAATGACGCCTGTTCCAGGGCCAGCAGCACGAAGTAAAACTTTAGCGGCTCCATAACGACCCAACACATCGTGAGGAATGGTTCCCCGTTCAATAGGAACCTCAATCATTCTTTTTTTAGCTTGAGTAGAAGCTTTACGAATAGCCTCTGGCACTTCGTTAGCTTTACCCAATCCATATCCAACATGGCCATTGCCATCACCAGCAACTACAAGTGCCGAAAAACTAAAACGTCTTCCACCTTTAACCACTTTAGCAACACGGCTAATATGCACCACACGTTCTACAGTCTGGGGTCCTTCTTTTTGTTCTTCGGGCTGACTTGAAACATTTTCTGACATAATTTTTCCTTCAATTAAAACTGAAGCCCGCTTTCACGAGCCGCATCGGCCAATGTTTTAATAACACCATGATACTTAAAACCATTACGATCAAAAAAAACCTTTTCAATTTTTTGAACCTTGGCTTTTTCTGCAATAGCTTTCCCTACCTCCAAAGCTGCCATTTTATTTCCACCAGCAGGTCTACCTAAAGAACTCGCGGCTACCAGAGTTTTACCACTCAAATCATCAATGATTTGAGCATAAACATAACGCAAACTTCGATAAACACTTAAACGAGGGCGTCCACTTGTTGCAAACTTTTTTCGTGCTCTTACTTTTCTTTTTATTCTTTGTTTAAGTTTACTTGTTGCCATTTCTTACTCCTTACTTAGCTCCACCACCGCCAGCAGTTGCTGCAGCTTTTCCTACTTTTCTTTCAATATGTTCACCTTCGTAACGAATACCTTTTCCCTTGTAAGGTTCGGGGGGTTTAAATCCTCTCACTTCAGCTGCAAATTGTCCCACCAGCCTTTTATCACAACCAGTAATGATCATTTTTGTTAGCTTTTCTACAACCACCTTAATTCCTGGAGGAATGGGCATCTCAATAGAGTGTGAAAAACCAAGGCTCATATTGAGAATGGGCCCTTTTACTTCTGCACGATAACCCACACCTTCAATATCCAAACGTTTTTCGAAACCTTTGGTTACTCCAGAAACCGCATTTTGAATTAAAGCTCTCATCAAACCATGAACTTCCCTGGCTGCACGCGTTTCCTTGTTTCTGGCTACCTTAATAATCTTCCCTTCAGTTGTAACTCCAATAAAGGGATGAAGAGTAACTTCATTTTTTCCCAAAGGGCCCTCTACTTTCAAAACATTGTCATTAACAACGGCCCTAACCTTATCGGGAATCTCAATTGGTTTTAGTCCTACTCGTGACATAATTTCCCCTTAGCTAACCTCACAAAGAACTTCGCCACCAACTTTGGATTGCTTAGCATGGCGATCAATCAATAAACCTTTTGGTGTTGATAAAATACGAACTCCAGATCCCCGTAAAAGACGAAGTTCTGAATAACCCATATAAACACGACGACCTGGCTTACTAATACGCACTAACTTTCGAATAACCGATTTTTTATTTTCTGAATATTTTAGAAAAATTTTAACATCGTTTTGTGGTTTTTTTTCTTCAACTACAAATTGAGCAATCAGTCCTGCCTCTTTTAAGATTCTCAAAATCTCAAGCTTCATTTTTGAAGCAGACAAAACAACAACCTGTTGTCTTGCTTGAATAGCGTTTCGAATACGTGTTAATAAATCTGCAATAGGGTCTGTCATAATCTTTTTCCTTCTACCAGCTAGCCTTAGTTACACCAGGAAGTTCCCCCAAATGAGCTTTCTTCCGAAAACACAAACGACACATTTGAAACCGTCTTAAAAAAGCTCTCGAACGCCCGCATAAAGGGCAACGGTTATAACCTCTTACCTTAAATTTAGGTTTTCTTTTTGCCTTCACTCTTAAACTAGTTTTTGCCATTTCAATCCTCTCGTTTATGATCTTAAAGGAAGCCCCATCATTCGCAAAAGAGCCTCGCCTTCCTTATCAGTCTTGGCAGTAGTAACAATGGTAATATTCATGCCTCGAATTTTATCTGTTCGATCTGCTGTAATTTCAGGAAAAATAATTTGTTCGGTAATGCCTATGGTATAGTTACCTCTTCCATCAAAACCTCTTTTAGGTAATCCTTTAAAATCTCTCGAACGAGGAAGCGCAACACGCACCAAACGATTAAAAAATTCGAACATGCGTTCTCTTCGCAAAGTTACTGTGCAACCAATGGGCATGCCTTCACGTAATTTAAAACTAGCAATCGATTTTTTAGCCTTAGTTAATACAGGCTTCTGACCTGTAATGAGCGCTATTTCACTAGCTACAGTATCTAAAATTTTAGAATTTTGAATGGCATCCGAAACACAGGAATTCACCACAATTTTTTGCAACTTGGGAATTCGCATGGGATTGGTATAGCCCAATTCTTTCATCAGTTTTGGAACCATTTCTTTTTTATAAATATCACTTAGCATCTTTTATCTCCAATATTTGGCCTTTTCTTTTTAATATCCGAACTTTTGCCCCATCTTTTCCCAACCGCGCTCCAATTCTTAAAGTTTTTCCCGATTTTTCGTCAAACTGCATCAAATTGGAAAGATGAATACTCGATTCTTTTTCAGTAATACCACCCTGAGGACTAGTTTTGCTGGGCTTGGCATGGCGTTTAACCATATTGAGTTTTTCAACAATGGCACGCTCTCTCTCTTTTAATACTTTGAGTACCTTGCCAGTTTTTCCTTTTTCCTTGCCAGCAATTACTTTTACGAGATCACCTTGTTTTAAATGAAACGACATAATTTCCTCTTTATAAAACCTCTGGTGCCAACGAGATAATTTTCATAAACTTACGAGCCCTAAGTTCTCTGGCCACAGGCCCAAAAATACGCGTTCCTAAAGGCTCGCCCGCATTATCAATAAGCACCACCGAATTTTCATCGAAACGAATATAGCTTCCATCCACTCTTCTAATTTCTTTTCGAGTACGAACAATAACACCCTTTCTTACATCCCCTTTTTTTACCTTAGCATTAGGAAGGGCTTCTTTTACAGCCACAACAATAATATCACCAATAGTTGCATACTTTCTTTTGGATCCACCCAACACTTTGATGCAATAAAGTTTTTTTGCACCCGAGTTATCGGCAGAATTCAAAATTGTAGTCATCTGAATCATAGAAAATACCTTTTTATTCTTGAAAACCCTTTTCCAAGATTTTAACTACCACCCATCTTTTTTCACGACTTAATGGAGGACACTCCTTAATTTCAACCTGATCTCCAATTTCACACTCATTTTTTCCATCATGGGCTTTATATTTTTTTCTTTTAGTAAAATATTTTTCGAAAACACTATGGCGAACTCTTCTGGATACTTCTACAACAGCAGTTTTATCCATCTTGTTACCCACTACAACTCCATTTAAAATTCTCTTAAATCCTAGCATGTCTTACCTCTATTTCTTCTTTCCCTTTTGAGCAGAAACCTTTTGGGTGTTTTTTGGTTCTTCCCGATTAAGAGTTAACAAACGAGCAATATCTTGTTTAAGATCACCTAACTTATGCGTTTTCTCTAACTGCCCTGTTTTTCTTTTAATTCCTAAAGCAAACAGTTCTTCTTTCCATTCTTTAAGCAGCTTTTTTCTTTCGGAATCTGTTTTTTCTCTTAAATCATTTGGCTTCACGATAGTTACTCTCTCTGATTAAAATTTTTGTTTTCAAACCAATTTTATGACTAGCCAAGGTTAAGGCTTTTTGGGCCACGGGCAGTTCAACACCTTCCATCTCATAAAGAATACGTCCTTCTTTTACTGGCGCTACCCAATCTTCTGGAGCACCCTTACCCTTTCCCATTCGGGTTTCAGCAGGCTTTTTGGTCAGGGGTTTGTCAGGAAAAATTCGAATCCACACTTTACCACCCCGTTTAATAAAACGAGTCATTGCAATTCGGCCTGCTTCAATTTGACGAGTTGTAATAAACCCAGTTTCAAGGACTTGAAGAGCATAATCACCAAAAGCCAAGTTAGTACCCCTTAAAGCCTTACCACGAATACGCCCCTTTTGTTGTTTTCGATATTTTACTTTTTTGGGCTGCAACATACCAATATCTCCAGATTTCAGGAAACTCTCAAAATGCGCCAGCTACAAGGCACCAACGAGAGTCCGACTGAGGCGTACTTATGATGGTACGCCGCAAGGAGTGGCTCGAAGTTGGTAACACAGTAGATGGCCATTTTCAGAGTTTCCATATTAGTGAATCACTACATCCCCACGATATATCCAAACTTTAATTCCAATAATCCCATAGGTTGTGTTGGCCTCTGCCAAGGCGTAATCGATATCGGCTCTTAATGTATGCAAAGGAACTTGACCCTCGCGATACCACTCCCGTCTTGCAATTTCAGCACCTGATAAACGACCAGAACACATAATTTTAATTCCCTTGGCACCAAACTTCATTGTGGTTTGAACCGATTTTTTCATGGCACGGCGATAAGCCACGCGTCTTTCCAATTGCAGAGCAATATTTTCAGCAACTAATTGAGCATCAAGTTCGGCTCTGCGAACTTCTTGGATATTAAGAAAAATTTCATTCTTAGTTAACTTCTGCAAATCAGCCTTGATTGAATCAATGCCACTCCCTTTTTTACCAATCACAAGCCCAGGTCTTGAAGTGTGAATATTAATTTTTACCTTGGTAGATGCCCGTTCTATTTCAATTTTAGAAACACCCATCGAAACTAATCGTTTTTTGATGATGTCACGAAAACGAATATCTTCATGTACCCAATTGGCATAATCTTTTTTAGAAAACCAACGAGAACTCCACGGCCTTGATATTCCTACACGAAAACCTACTGGATGAATTTTTTGTCCCATTCTGCTTTAAACTCCTCCTTGAAACTTATCTCCCACAACCACCGTGATGTGAGACATCTTCTTCAAAATTTGTGCTCCCGACCCTCTGGCTCTGGGCATCCATCGTTTCATAACCGGGCCTTGATCAACACGAATCGACTTAATGTAGAGATGATCGGGCCTAATGCCTCCCTTTTGAGTGGCATTAGCTACAGCCGAACGAATAAGCTTCACCACATCTCTGGCCGCTGCCTGACGTTCAAAATTAAGTTTATCCAAAGCATCTTGCACCTTTTGGCCGCGTAAACCATGAACCACAAGACGAATCTTGCGGGGAGAACGACGAATGTATTTAAAAATAGCTTTCGATTCCACAATCGTACTCCTTATTCTGTTGTCCCTTCTTTGACCTTACGATCACCAGAATGCATAACGAATATTCGTGTAGGGGCAAATTCGCCCAATTTATGTCCCACCATATTTTCACTTACAAATACTGGCACAAACTTTCGACCATTATGGACTGCAAAGGTTAGCCCAATAAAATCAGGAGTAATCGTAGAACGTCTTGACCAAGTTTTAATAACTTTCTTGTTATTATTTTTTTGGGCTTCGTCTACCTTCTTAGCCAAATGACTATCAATAAAAGGACCTTTTTTAATCGAACGTGACATAATTCTCCTTAGCCTCGACGTCTGCGAATAATAAATTTATCCGTAGCCTTGTTATTTCTGGTTTTATATCCCTTGGTAGGAACACCGGTAGGGGAAACTGGATGTCTTCCTCCATGATCCCTTCCATGACCACCACCATGAGGATGATCTACAGGATTCATAGCTGTTCCACGGTTATGAGGACGTTTTCCCATCCAACGAACACGCCCTGCCTTTCCAATGCTGATATTTTCATGATCCAAATTACTCACTTGTCCAACCGTAGCTCTGCACGTAAGTAAAACCTTACGCATCTCACCGGAAGGTAATTTAACTTGTCCATATTTTCCTTCTTTACCCATGAGCTGAGCCATGCATCCAGCACTACGCACCATCTGCCCACCTGCATTGGGCTTTAATTCGATGTTATAAATACTTGTGCCTGTGGGAATATTTTTTAAAAGAAGTGCATTCCCCACATTGATATCAATTTCTTTGTCTGACGAAAGAATTTTGTCCCCTTGTTTTAAAGTTGTTGGGGCCACAATGTAAGTTTTGGTACCATCGGCATAATGAAGAAGAGCCAAGCGAGCTGTACGATTAGGATCGTACTCAATTTCTGCAACACTGGCTGGAACATCTAACTTGTTTCTTTTAAAATCGATTATACGATAACGTTTCTTATGACCTCCACCAATAAAACGTGAAGTAGTATGGCCATTGGAATTACGCCCACCTGTTTTAGCAAAAGTAACCAGCAAAGATTTTTCAGGAGTATCTCTTGTAATATCGGTAAACTCATGCCCTGTTCTAAAACGAATACCTGAAGTTGTTGGACGATATTGTTTCATTGATTCCTCTCTTTATGCTCCTTCAACCAATTCAATTTTATCTCCATCCTTAAGTGTAACAAAAGCTCTCTTGGTACTTGATGCTAAACCCACAGAGCGACCAACTTTTTTATATTTGCCACGACGAATCACCGTATGAACATCCAAAACGGTGACATCAAAAAGTTGTTCTACGGCAGCACGAATAGTTCCTTTGTGAGCTTTTACATCAACAAGAAAACTATACCGGTTAAATTCTCCCTGAGTCTTCAAGGCTTTCTCAGTAACCACAGCTCCTTTAATAACATCAGTTAGTTGCATGATGATTTCCACCTCTCGTTAATTTTATCCCAAGTTTCGTGGGTCATCATAATTTTTGGGTGACGCAACAAATCATAAGCATTTAAATGATTGGCATGAGTGACGCTGAAATTCTTTAGATTACGAACCGATTTTTCAACCACTTCATTAACTTCGCCCAATACAATTAAAGCGCCTAGAATTTCTAATTTTTTAAAAAATTGAGCAGCTTCTTTAGTTTTAATTTTTTCAAAAGGAAGTTCATCAAAAAAGTTTAAATTGCCCGCTTGAATCATGGCTTTAAAAGCTTCTTTTAAAGCAAGCTTTCTGACCTTTTTATTGAGCTGATATCCATAGTCTCGGGGTCTGGGGCCAAAAGCAATACCACCACCAACAAAAATAGGAGCTCTTTTAGAACCGTGACGAGCACCACCTGTTCCCTTTTGACGATAAACTTTTTTACCAGTACGATTAACCTCTGAACGATCTTTGGTTTTAACTGTTCCATGATGTTGTGAAGACAAATATTGCTTTACAGCATCATACAACACAGCCTTGTTCACCTTGTCAGCAAACTCTGCACCCAAGTCAACTTGAGTTCCCCAGGTTCCATTTGATTTAATAATTTTAACTTGCGCTGTCATACTTGTTCCTTCGCCTGTGTTTCTACTTTTTCTTCAGACTTATTTGCTTTTTGTTTTCCTTCTAAAAAACGTTTTTCAATTTCATTCCCCTTGGGATAAACAAGAATTAAAGAATGATTTGCTCCGGGTACAGCACCTTTTACTAAAAGAAGATTTTGTTCCGGTTCGATTGCAAATACTTTTAAATTTTTGGTCGTTACTTTTTCGTACCCCATACGACCTGGCATTCTTTTTCCTTTAAACACTTTACCAGGCCAAGTTCTTTGACCAATAGATCCAGGAGCCCGATGTGAAAGAGAAACACCATGACTAGCAGGCATACCTCCAAAATGATGTCGCTTGATCACACCTTGAAAACCTTTTCCCTTAGATACACCTTGCACATCAATCACATCTCCTGCTTGCAAAAAAGCCACTGTTAATAAATCGCCTTGAGTATATTGATCAGACTTTGTTCTAAATTCTTTTAGGTAACGAGCAATGGGAAGATTTTTCTTCTTAAAATGTCCTGCATAGGGTTTAGTAACTCGTTTTTCTTTTTGCTCACAAAAACCCAACTGAACAGCACGATAACCATCCTTTTCGCGAGTTTTCATCGTCACAACAGTACAAGGCCCGGCCTTCAAAACAGTAACAGAAACACGATCTCCGTTTTTATCAAAAACCTGAGTCATGCCAATTTTTTCTGCAAGTAATCCAGACATATCACCCTTTCCTAAAGCATTTTAATTTCTACATCCACACCCGCTGAAAGATCTAACTTCATCAGAGCATCAATGGTTTGTTGAGTAGGTTCTAAAATATCAAGTAACCTTTTATGCGTTCTAATTTCAAATTGCTCTCTCGACTTTTTATCAACATGCGGCGAACGCAGAACGGTGTAACGTTCGATTCGGGTTGGCAAAGGAATAGGACCCGATAAACGAGCACCCGTTCTTTTTGCAGTTTCCACAATCTCATTGGTTGATTGATCTAAAAGTTTATGATCAAAACCTTTGAGTCTAATTCTGACCTTTTGTCCCTTGTATTCTGCCATAAATTACCTATTCAATAATCTCCGTTACAACCCCAGCACCAACAGTTTTGCCACCTTCTCTGATCGCAAAACGAAGCTCCTTCTCCATCGCGATTGGGGT